>Ga0307507_10005281_pt1 | contig 21406 bp, 21 predicted proteins | sample 7_EM_MG_FD_207223 | JGI IMG/M metagenome (GOLD analysis project Ga0307507, IMG submission 207223) | Populus trichocarpa ectomycorrhiza microbial communities from riparian zone in the Pacific Northwest, United States - 7_EM | ecosystem: Host-associated > Plants > Roots > Unclassified | place... | reverse complement strand
CGGGCCCTTGGGTAGTGAGCTATGGCCCTCCAATGGGAACTCGATCGGCTAAGCCTTTTTCCTCCGTCTTCCAAGAACCCTTCTACATGCTTTGCCCAATTGGCAATAGGTTGTTCCAACCCAACATATAAAAAAAATGTTGTGATGGTGAAGCACTTCTTAAACTACATCCTTTACAACACAGTTCCCAACCTCAAACACTTTTTTTTAGTAGCTGTATAAATTTGTACAAAATTAGTATCTCATTCCTAAAGCGTACTTGAAGACAATTGTAGAGGTCGATGAAATTGAAGAAGCACAATTCTTGGGCGGTTCATGGGGAGTATTCTTCGATTGTTGCGGCTTTAAGACGTGTTCACTACGGATTTAACTACAGGCCCGTTGGGCGAATCGTTTATCGGGTCGGTTTCAAATGCCTGGTATCATGAGACCTTGAGTAGTGCATTGTCGGTGAAAAACTCTATGACTTCAGATAACATGGGAGTGCTGGTGAGTTGATGCTTCTAGCCTATGAAGATATCAGGCTTGATACGCTTGAGGACGGAGCCAACGAACAAACTCTGTTCTTTTTCCTTTTGTTCTCTCATCCCGTATTTCATCCCGTGTTTAGAAGGTGGAGATGGCATATTCCGTCGGTGTAGAAGAACACACTTCACTCTCTATTTCATTTTTCTTTTCTTTCTTTGAGAAAGCGCCTGCTCCCGATAGAATAGCTGATGCTTCGCCCCATTCGGCAGTATATGCTTTAATTTCCTTCATTTCATATGTGACGCGAAGGATAGGCGAAATCGCGCTCGAGCACACGCTCTCAGATTAGTTAACATATGGCGAATTGCTTATCTTTCACGGACCCCACAGCACCCCGCGGCAAAGCGAGTCCACGGCATAACGAAAATGCCCATACAAATAATCCCTGTCCTGTAAAATTTCTATGACCGTTCTCTCATCATCGTGGACACGCTTCGCCTTAGGTTACTATCTCTAAACTGCTGGGGCTTTCAGGTCCATTTAAAATATTGAACACTGGCTTATTCGATATGAAGACTCCGCATCCAAGAAGTAGCGTAGTACTCAGAATAGCGCAAATAGGTAATGCTTGGCATGGCCACGATAGAAAAGAGATTGCCTATGCAGATTTCTTCCCGAGTACTCAAAATAGGCTAGTGCTCGAGCATCGCTTTGTCTTAACATCCACGTTGTGTTCCCCCGGGGAACGTTTCGTTACCGACGATCACTTAGCATGGGTGTCCGGCTCCTTGGCAATCTTCCCTGTTTAGTCATAGCCTTTGGCACCTTTCTCAATCCAATTTGACGCACTTAGCCTCAAATGTCTTGGCGCGATGTTCCCATTCAGGTCAACCACAGCACTCGGATAACCGGGCATCTCCCCTAAGATATCGGCAAACAACGGCTGGACTAAGCGAGCACGAAATCCAGCAATGGGGGAGAATACAATTAAAACCACCTTGAGTCTTTGGGTTCGATTCCCAAATAGCATTTTCATTTCCTACTTCGCCGCTTTCTAACAAGTTCATAACTACCTATCCTCTTAGGCCAGCAGTGGGCGGAGACTAGACCATTACTGGGCTAACCCTATCTAAAGCGAAAGATTGGGGAACTCAACTAGCATAATAGGAGGAGCGTTAAGTAGGAACCCACATAACCGTCACGGGGCCCTCTAGGAAGTACGGTAGGGGAATGTCGGCGGCATGCTCAAGTGGAAGAGGGTTGACAGGCTTGGGTGGTAATATGTGGGAGCCAGTAATTTATCAACAAGGAGCAGCGAAGGTGGTAGGGGGGTATTTGGCGGGGGTGATTCTAATTTCAAATCTAGATTTGCAATCAAGTCGTGATTTGAGAATATGACTTGCTTTGGAGTTTGGTTTTGTGACTCGGGTAATCTGTATTAAGGACTATTGGATATAAAAAAATCTGTGCAAAGCCCTGTTTTATAATAATATTACTATATTATATAATAGTTATGATAATATAACTATAACATAATAGTTATTATAATATTACTATACAAGTATAATGGTTATTCTAATATTTTGTAACATCAACGTTGTGTTTCCGCGGAGGGACGATGCTCAATGGCTAGCTTCTCGATTGCCCACAACTCTATGATAATAAGGCTAGTCGTGGGCAGATAGGCTGGGGGACGCGGCAGTCAGGCGCTTCAACACAAGAACGCGAGTGGGACTCAACTCAAGGGTAGGTAAATTAGAAACTTCGTTCTCTCTCTCACTCTCATAAACTAACCAGACATAACATAAGAATATATAGACTCATTATAGAGTATAGGAAAACATCTCAACCATTCTATCGTTTCCCTCGCTCGTCTATTTCGCTCCATGCATAGCTCCACCTTCCTGCATAACGATAAAGGAAAGACAAGCCCACAATTCATCTCCGTCAATCCTTTCAACTTCTGAACAAATGAAATCACCAAAGACATTCTGTATCCTTCATGCATATCCACTCACATATCTTTGTTCGTCCACCATCCACTATCCACGTCCGTCAACTCTAGCGAACTCGACTCACAATGTGATGCTCCACCACCGCGATCTATCTAACTGGCGGTAAAGATAAGAGTATATATAAAACAACGGAGCCATGTAGGCCCTTTCTGCCATCCTTCCATCAATCGCGACAGAGATCTTTTCTCTTCCATGCATGTCCCTTCTTCCATGCATGCTTCCCGGCTCTTCCACCCATGCTTCCTTGCCTTCCATGCAAGGAACAATCATGCTAACAAAGGAAAGAACAATCGTCACAAAGAAAACTCTTCAAGCTTCGTAGCCTACTCGGATCCGACTCCTCCTTCACCGATCGCAAGTGCATATCCGGAGGTTTGTGGAACAATATCAGTATAGGTGTAACATACGGAGCAGCATCAAAAGAAATACTCCCGGAAAGCATATCTATCCATAGCGCAAATGCGGTAAACTTCTTTGTCTGAATGATAACTGGGTAGGGTGTTTGCGTGCCCGATAGGTGCTGTGCATGCCCGATAGGTTGAGTATGTCGAACAGTATCCAAAAAATTCCAACATATATTGGGCTATGTAGATATTAAAGAAAAACCCCTACAAAGCCTATTTCACATACGATAATATTATATTAAAACAAAATGGTTATTTCAAATATCATCATGCTTTCCAAACACCCCTTACATATGACACTGCAGCGCTCCCACCCAATAGATCTACAGTAGAGCCCTGAGCAGTGTTGGAATAATGGCTTCAATGTGACAGAAGTACATCCGGTTAGGTATAGTGGGAGCTCGCTCACTACTACTGTATATAGATACCTCTCAGAGGTATAAGTACCATGCTCTGGTACCCAAGTAGTTATGCACACTAGTGACAACGAATATTCCTGATCCTTATTCTACAAGCATAGACTTTCTTATACGAGATTTCTGACAGGTTATGAGACCGGACTCGTATACCTAACTAGTCACCACAAATATGAACGACACAATCCCACTCCCGATGGAGAGATACCGCTGTAAGTTTGGAGAGATCAAAAAACTGAATTCCAGTCACTACACACATTGGGCAAGGAACGTTCGTGCCTTTATGCGGGGGTGAGGACTGCCTCAAGATTGTTCTTCGAGAAGAGGAAGAGCCATCAGTCAACAACTATACCCGGTGGAAGGAATATCAGAGCAGAAAGGGAGCAGCCTATGCCTTGATCTTTGCCTCCTGTACTCCTGAGATCCAGGAGTACATTAGCAGTATTGATGACCCAGCTGATATGTGGGATATACTACATGAAAAGCTCGATGGTGCTGCTTCTCGTGCTGGCAGAACAATGATCGCAAGACAGTTTAACCAGTCCAAGCCGGAGGCGAATCAGCCAATTCAATTCAATATTTCGAAACTACTTCAGTATAGACGACGCTTATCAGGAACAGAACAAGCAATTTCGGATGAAGCCTTTTCATCTCACCTGATCTCCACCCTACCTATGATATTCAATAGCTTCGTTGATATCGTCCTCCATCAGCCAGAGGGATATTCGGTGGAAAATATAATTTCCAAAGTAGTAGAAGCGGAAGCTACTCTCGAAACAAGAACAAAGGAACAGGGGAGTTTAAACACCAGCCTCACCTCTGGGAGCGCACTCTTTACCTCTCTTGAGTACTCCCCTATGGGAAACAACAGAGGAAACCGCTTTACTACTGGTATCAGTGGAAGACATAGTTACCGAGGGAACCAAAGAAGAAGAAGCGGACGACAAGACCCTGCTACATGCTGGTACTGTGGCCTGCGTGGTCATAAAGTGTCCAAATGGAGGACCAAGAAGCGAGCCGCTCAGTTCAGTCATAGAAGACGACCTGAGGGAAACCGTTCGAGTGCTGCCGTGAGTGTCACCCGAGTTCAGGCACTAGTGGCCACAAGAAGAAGAGTGTTAGCCTACCAGGCGTGGATAATTGACTCGGGGGCAACTCACCATATCTGCCATTTGCGGTCAACCTTTTACTATCTAGCGCGTTTGCCAGAACCAATTAGTATTATCCTGGGAGACGGGTCAGAGATCTTTGCATACGAAAGTGGTAAGATTCGGTTGAATCTCACTTCTGAATGCAGCATAGATATTAGCACAATCTATGTTCCTTCGTTTTCAATTTCCCTACTCTCAATCGGTCAACTGTCTTCTCAATACTCAATTACCTTTACCGAAATGACTTGTTCTATCATTCGTCCCTCAGCTGGTTCGGCCAACCAGCAAATTGAACTGGCTACATTTACCAATGGCCTCTACCAAATGAAAGCCAAGGTTAGCAGCCAGACAACTACCAGAGCGGAGATCTTTGCTGCTACTAGTAGTGCGAAGCCAACTCTAGAGCTGTGGCAGCAACGCTTTGGCCATATAGGCCAGAATAGCCTTCGACTAGCTCTTGGGAAATCATTACCGAAGAGTAAAGACTCTGCCCTAGTCCCAACATGTGAGCCTTGTATACTCGGAAAGCAGTACCAGAACATTATTCGCACTCGAGTTCCTCCAGTATCGCGCCCCTTTGAGCTCATTCACTCCGATGTTTGTGGCCCAATTGCGGTTCCTTCCTTCTCAAGCCAAAAATACTTTGTGGTCTACATAGATGACTACTCAAGGAGGGTTTGGGTTTACTTTGTAAAAAGTAAAGATTCGCTAGAAATGACTTCGGTTTTCCAGGAAGCTCTCGCTCGGATGGACAAAGCCTATCCTAAATAGCCTATCGCAAGGTTCAGATGCGATAATGGAAGAGGGGAATATGATAAGCGCCTCTTTCGTGGGATTCTTCGAGTGTCTGGAATCTCCTTCGAGCCTGCACCACCCTATACTCAGCACAAGAATGGGAAAAGCGAAAGGATGATCCAGACACTAGTTACCAAGGCCTGCCCCTTGCTAATCAATGCAAAGTTACCGACTACCATGTGGGCAGAGGCAATTATGACATCATTATACCTACATGAGCGGTCACCTAGCCAACCACTAAACCATAAGAGTCCATATGAGATGCTTAATGACGGGAAGAAGCCAGTAATGGATCATTTATGGCGCTTTGGATGTTTAGCTTACAAGCTTATTCCTTCTCCCCAGCGCACAAATATGAAGTTTGGAGAAAGGTCCCGCTTATGTATCATGATAGGCTACATCCATGATGCCACTACGATGTGGAGGCTGTGGGACACAGTAGAAAAGCGCATGATTACAGCATCAAATGTCATATTTGATGAGGGGAAGACAGTAGGAAATGCGAGCTTTGACGATGTCCTAAAAGCTATTCTACCGGAAGAGGTCTACTCCGACGAAGAAGATGAAGACAGTGTGCCAGTGGCTTGTGCTCCAATGATAGTCGAGGTACACAAAGATAAGCCAAGCGAGATCCCTACTAGTGAAGCTAGCATAGGAGAACCGCCTGCTGAGAATATTGCTGAAACGGCAAAGCTGCTAGAGCAGAGTAACGTAGAGGATAGCCCGGCTCAAAAAGAGAGACCGGAGGAGAAGAGAGAGCCAGATTAAGGATCTTAGGTTAGCCTACGCAGATCAAGTTGCATTCAAGCAAATGCTGGACTCACAGATGCAAGTTCCAGTCTCAAGACTGATGCCCTCCCATATGTGGTTGAGATGCTACAAGACACGAGAGAACCTGAGTGTTACTCAGAAGCTGCTTCAGATGCGAGATGGCAAGAAGCAATGAGAAGTGGGTATAGCTCACTGAAGGCACATGGCACTTTCACACATGTCAAGAGCTATGATAGAAAGCCAATTACCTGCAAATGGGTCTTTAGGATCAAAAGAAATGCAGATGGAAGTAATCGCTACAAGGCGAGATTGGTTGCCAGAGGATTTGAACAAGTTCCTGGGCTTGATTATGGTGAGACCTTCGCTCCTGTGGCACGGCTAACTACATTCCGAATATATGTAGCACTAGCACTCGAACTGCATGCCACTATCTATCATCTTGATGTAGTTACTGCCTTCCTAAATCCCAAGATTGACGAGCAGACTGCAATTGCAATTCCAGAAGGGATCGAGTGGCTGGGCCCGCAACTCGCCCAAGATCTCACTCCTGTCTCCGTCCTGGGGCTCAACAAAGCACTCTACGGCCTGAAGCAGGCTCCACGACTATGGTACAAGGACATTGCTGGCCTTCTCTGCAACCTAGGATTTACTGCTAGTGGAGCGGACCCGAATCTCTACCTTTCAACTGCACGAGCTATGATGATCCTACTCTATGTAGATGATATCCTCGTATGCGCTCGCTACAACAATCAACTTCAGCTCTCTCAAGTAATAGAAGCGCTTCAGTCACACTATGAAATCACCAACCTAGGACCAGTCAAGCAATATCTTGGAATAGCGGTGAACCAGGCTAATGATTCGATTCAGCTAGGACAGTCACATTTTGCAGCCAACTTACTTGCTAGATTTGGGCTAGAGAACTGCAATGGACATGCGACTCCTCTGGAGCCAGGATCCCGTTCGCATCAAGAGACGATCCATCTCTCAGAGTCAGAACAGAGGACCTACCAGTCGCTTGTAGAAGGTATCATGTACCTCATGTTCGGAACAAAGCCAGACCTAGCCTATGCAATCTGAGTCCTCTCAAAGCATACAGCAAAGCCACAACAGCACCATCTTGGAATGGCCAAACACGTTCTGAGATACCTCAAGCGAACAGTAAAGCAGTCCCCTACTTTCACTCCTTCAGCAACCCCAAAAGAGCGAGCAAGCCCAATAGTAGCCTTCACAGATTCCGACTGGGCTAGAGAGGCTACCGACCGACACTCAACCTCTGGATACATCTTCCTCTATCACCAGACTGCAATCTCCTGGAAGGCTAAGAAGCAGAGTCTAATAGCTCTGTCCACGACAGAGGCAGAGTATATATGAGCAAGTGAGGCCTCAAAGGAAGCAATCTGGCTACGTTGAATTCTGAATGAGTTACTCTCAGCTCTCACAAATCCAGGATCAGCTAAGGCAGCTCTACCGAACGCACCTATCACTCTTCATATCGACAATCAAGCTACCATTAAATTAATCCAGAACCCTAGATTTCATAAACGAACTAAACACATTGAAATCAAGCACCACTACATACGTGAGACCCTAGAGAATGGAGAAATAAACCTCCTGCACGTTTCTACCAACACCAACCTCTCCAATATCATGACCAAGTCCTTGCCAGCTACGACCTTCTGGCTGCATCTTCACCATACGGGACTTCGGGAATGGACCAACTAGAAGGATATCACATTCTCTTTTCTTTTGTTTTCCTATTTCTTTCACTCCTGTGTAGCACTCTTTTCCCCTATCTGAAAGGCTTGTTTCCATAGGGTTTTGCCATGGAAAACGGGTTTTTAATGAGGCTACGAGTTATGTATTCTCTCCTTCTTGTCTTCCATCCTTTCTTCTTTACTTAGATGGAAATCATTGAAGTGCGGGAGTGTTGGAATAATGGCTTCAATGTGACGGAAGCACACCCGGTTAGGTAGAGTGGGAGCTCGCTCACTAGTACTGTATATAGATTCCTCTCAGAGGTATAAGTACCATGCTCTGGTACCCAAGTAGTTATGCACACTAGTGACAACGAATATTCCTGATCCTTATTCTACAAGCCTACACTTTCTTATACGAGATTTCTGACAAGCAGGGTTAACGGCCCTCGAGTGATATCTCATGATAGCTTGCATGAATGTTTATCATTACCCTTATATAATTGCATCATGACTCTACAAACCCTCACACACACCTAGTTCACCTTGTTTACTGAATAAATGCACAAGCTAATCATTACTAGGCATCAGAATCTCAGACTAAATATATATAGTTCCCATGTTCCAAACTGTATTTTTTTCTCATCATATGGAGGGAAAGAAACTTCCGGAAACCATAAGCATAAGCGATTACTCCCCCTCTCTTATCGTCCCAGCATAGACCTCTCCAAATACTGGCTTCCTAACCCCTTCCTCGCTTGAAATGCCTCACTCCCCGATTTGGCATAATCCCCACATCCCCCTAGCGTAGTTTCTTCCCTAGGATCTCTAGGTCCGCCTCCGAAGCATGGCACGCTGCCGAAATAGCTGCGGAGCAACTGCCGACTGTAGTGGCCTCCGCAGCAAATTTTTTATACCCCATCCCAGCAGCTGTCAGCAGGGCAAGAATCCCTAGCGTGAGCACAAAAATGATGGCAATGCAGGAGTATCCCACGGTACTTATCGGTGCAAAAGTGACCTTCCCGAACGGGTTCAATATATCGACTCTCGCGAGGAATAGGGATTGAGAGGTTAACCAGTGGAGGAGACTGCTGAGAGTCATTAGAGGAATGGCGTAGGTGTAGGGTATTTGTAGCCAGTATGTGGAGCGCTGGCCTGGCCACGGAGATGTGACACGGAGGGTGCGGTGGTGGTGGCTGAAGAGGGACCATTCGTGGCCCATGAGCATGCAAGTGAAGAGGGAATTGTAGGTTAGGTAGAGGACTGAGAGGATAGTTTGTGGAAGGTTAGCGAGGAGGATTGCTAGGGTTATATTTGGGAAGCGTATTTTGACAAGGGAGACACTATTTACTTTGCCCAAACCTCGGATCCACCTTTTATGTCTCTTAATATTGTGCCCACCGAGAGTATTAGGAGAGGGGGAGCGGGCTTACATTGATTTAAGATCCGTGCCCTCGTATATCCCGTCATTGACCACACCCTGTCGCAGTAACACCCCTGCTAAAATGATAGCTATCGAGCACAAGCAATTACAAATTATCCACCTTTTCCCGCCAGCGCTAGTCCGCCACCTCTGGGCCCCCTTTTGGTTCCACTGTACCGGTCTGGCCCTCCGCTGATGCTTCCACTCCCTCCCAATGTATTGCCGATCGGCGAAGCACATGCCAATTGTCGTTTGGTCCGGGATTCTCAAAAAGGAGTCTACAGCGTCACCCAAGGTAACCAGAGTGGGCTCCCGGGACCTGAAAACTGCGATGACCATACAGCAAGCTTTGACAAGATTGCACCCGATAACGACGATCATGATCCCTAGTGAGAACCGTACCTTGCACTTCTCGTGTCATCTCACTCATGCATTTAGATACCTCTACCTCTTCCCCTGTAGTGAGCTTCAGCCGCCATGGAAGCCCATTCGTTAGGTTTGCGGTTGGCTCGCTTGTATTGCACCTAGGTGAAAGCGATGCGTAATTGTCGTAATCGCACATCCAACTACTTAGTGAGGTCTTATTGCTTCTAATACGGATCATGTCTAGTATTGTCTTATTGTGCGTAGTATTGGACCTATGTGTTGTGACCAGGAATAGGTTGCTATGGTTGGATGCAAAGTCGGTGTTGTAGAGTTTTGCACACTCTAGTGGTGTCAGGTCTTTATATTCCCGAGTGTCAGGATGTAATCCTTCAAGTATATTGATGAATTGTTGGATCCTAGATGAGTTCGTCTGGTATCCAATGTCTCCGTATTCTTTCTTGGTTGTGGCGTTGCATGAGACGGGCCTGAAGAATTTGCTGATCTGCTGTATAGTCGTGTTTCCGTAGGCTTCCGGTTCAAAGTGGTTGTTGGTGAGAACTGTTGCGAGGGGATCATTCGCCGCCAACGAAGTATACCTGCCGAATTGTACTTGCAATCTTCCCATTAGCTCGGACTCAGGAGGGCATAGTAATATAAACATACAGCAAATGCAACGGAATACTAGTAAACCCAATAGCAATACACAGCAATCTCCTCTCAGGCTTGATCCTGAACAAATTCCGAACACTCGGAACTCCAATGTCCATCCATCGTCTCCTTACATGCACAGCATCAATCTCGCTTCGTGTCGGTGCTGCAAGGCATTGCTGGGTATAATTGCTTCCAGACAATAGCAGTGTTGAAAGGGCGTTTATCCCCAGGTCTAGCCACAGCCCGATAGTCTTGCTTGTGTCACAGCCGCCCTCATACAACTTTCCAATGCCTCTCTCCATCCTGTACAGCGGATTTGTGGCAGCATAGACTGTTAAGCCGACGTTTATAAAGAGAACAACAACAGTGCAAGCGGCACAGGCCAAGACACCAGTGTGCCAACCAGTGTACCAAACTGGCTTCCATGCTGCTGAGAAGGAGTTCGACCGTTCTTGGGTGGATTCGGGCTCCATAGTTAACAATTTTATCGAAGAGGATTTGCTTTCTCCTCTTCCTCTCCCTTATCTGCCGCAGTTATTATCCTCTGGTAATAAGGCTGTCCGTTTTAGTAACTTCTTTCTAGAATTCAACATTGGCCCAACAGCAACTAGATAAATGAATATCTTGTCTAGTGAAAGGAAACAAAGCCGTTCTGAGGCTCAAGGGAGTTTGAGGCTAGGGGGAGACTCTCGTTGGGGTTATATGAAACTTCTGTTGTGGATCAAGATGGGCACCCTTGGTGGTTTCAGTATTGGGATGCTGTAGCCTGTCTATATGCACTGTATGGTATGCCTTGTTAGGCTTTTGGTAAAGGGAAGACGCAAGGTTATGATTAATGGGTGGGTTTTAGATCGAGGCGGAGGTGGTGGGGATTTTTGCATGCTAGCACAGCATGAGAGGCTTTTTTCTCCCAATTGACAATAATAGAAGGATTTGGTGGCTGGAGCATGTAAGGGCTGCTTGAAGAGGGGCATTCCTGCAAAATTGGAGTATTGTGGTGCGTTCCTTTACGCCTTCGTGACAATCGCAATGTGGTAGTGGATTTTGGGTAGGTGGTGGGTATGAGTGATGCCTCTCCAGACTAGAAAACTTGCGAGAAGTAATCTCTCAATGAACTACGAACTTTCTGGCTCTCTTTCTCAAAGAAGCAAAGACCTGGCCTTTGAGCACCAAACGATTAGGAACCTACCCTAGAGATATTCTCGGATAGGGGTGCTTTGTGAAGGATATGATCCTGATGAGGGCCACAAGCGAGTCCAAATCCAACAATCCACCCACCAGCCCCCAGGCACTAATACCGACTATCCCTGCTAAGAAATTGTTAGCCTTGTGCCGTACTATCACGAGGTATATGAATTTTCCCTAAGGCAAGGGTTGCAATGGTGCCACACACCCGCGATTGACCTAGCAGTTAGCTAAAATCAGCAATCGAAATCAAGAATGAATGAAGAAAACTCTCCATAGAGCTATACAAAAGTCACTGTTATTCAATCCTATCAATCTCTCTTTTTGTGATTAAGTGGGTATTATGCAAGAAATACCGACTTGTATGAATAGGTGCGGTACTCTGAGGATGCCAGGTTGGCGTTAGGTGCCAAGTGCAGTGCTGCTTAGTGCATGAGGATTTTTTGACTGCGCTAGACCTACCAAGCCCTGTAATTCAGTGCTCGCCACCCACTTTACCTCATTCACTGGACAACTCAAGTCGACCTTGTTTGTTTAGGGTGTCGTCAGAATTCGAATAATTGAACCTCATGCTAGGACGTCCAAAATTCCCTCTCTTGGGTAGGGGGGCGAAGCCACAGCGACAGCCTACTACTCGAGCACCCCAACCCTAGCCTAAGACAAAAAAAAAAAAGAGCCAGACCTTACCAGCAAAGGTGACTCCAACGTCTTACGATGGGTTGAGGTTCAATTACCGGTATTAGAGCTCTTACGGTACTATGCGGTACATGTTCATACAAAATCTGTATCTCTTGCCTAATACTCACGCAAAGGCAAAGGTAGAACTCGATGGGATTGAAGAAAGATTTTTGAGCAGTTTTATGGGGAGTTTTCTTCAATTATTACATTTTCCTTTGGGTGTTTTCTGTGTCGGTTTTGACCGCAGACAGTTGGGCGGATTGTTTATAAACCCGGTCGGTTTTAAATGCCCCGCACCATAGGACCTTAAGCGGCGCCTTGCCTTGGCGAATAATTGTAGGACTCCAGATAGCATGGGACTAGCGGTAAGTTAATGCTTCTGACCTATGAAGATATTAGGCTGGATGCGCTTGAAGACGGAATTAGCGAATAAACGCTGTTTTTTTTCCTTTTGTCCTCATCCCGTATTTCATCCAGTATTTAGTCGGCCGAGACGGCATATTGCACACTAGAAAAACACACTTCACTCTCCATTTCATTTTTCCTTTCATTCAGAAACGGGCTGCCTACCGACAGAACGGCCAATGTTTCGCGCCCTGAGGCCGTTTGTACTTTGATCTCTTCCATTTCATATGTGGTTCAAAGGGTGACGAAATCGCACTCGAACACAGGCTCTCCGGACGGGTTAGCATATTCCACGAATTACCCATCCTTCACGGATTTTCGTATTCGGGAAAGCTTTTTAGCACCGCCCCGTCCAAACATCAACCTTGTGTTTCCCCAGCGGTGCGTTTCGTCACCGACGATCAACCAACACCACTTCCGGTTTCTTGGCAATCCCACGCCGAATCATGGCCTTAGGCGCCTCGTGTTGAGCTAACACTCACACAGCGTCGGATGTCTTGGTGAGACATCCCACTCAAATAAATCCTCAGGCGCACATGGTTCAAGCAAAACGGCATCTCCCATTATTAGAGTTGACGGAAGTGGATGGTTGTCGGAGTTGGGGGACAAAGATAAATTAGATGTGAGAGTTGACGGAAGTGGGGAGTGTTGTAGTTGATCTTGGAAGTTTACAGAATTCCTTTAGCCATTGCATTTATTCTGGAGTTAGAATTATCAACCGAGACGGGTCTATGGTCATGCTTTTCCCTTATTCTTCTTCCGGAAGTAGGCAGGCAAATTGGGGCATGCAAGGAGAAAAATCGGTGCCTGGGAAACGATGGAATTATCAAGATAATGCCCTTATATCTCGTGTATACACATGTCCCAGTTAGTAATTGGTAATGGGAGCGAACAATGTTCCTGATTATGCCTGCCCTAGAGTCTAGCCCTCTTCAAGTTAGGCATTCGACCGTTCAGCCATTTATTCGTTATCCTTCGACACCCCTGAGATATCCGCAAAATGCGGCTAGATCAATCAAACCAAGAATACAACAACGCAAAAGAGCGCAATTGAAGCCACCTTGAGTCCTCGAGCTTAATTCCTTAGTAACTTTTTCATTTCCTACCAAAACTACTTTACAGCAATATCGTAATCCTCCTCCTCCAAATTCATTTCACTAATCCTCCACTTTAGGTTAGGTTAAGCCCAGTAATAATTCGATGTCCTCCCGCTGCTAGCCCACGAGAATAAATGATTAAGTTGGAGTTCACACACTTGCACTAAGGCTTTTAGGAGATAGTGAAATTTTGGGATGGTGCTCTTCGAGGAGTGGGTTGACGGCAGGGTTCCGAATAGTCCGACCGGTCAAGTCTCGGAGGCACGACTAGACGGCCAGTCTAAGTTGATGTCCGTGACTAGACCTGGCCAATAAATGTAGTCCAGGACTGGTCGGGATTGGTCCCAGACCAGTCTCCCTATTCTCCCCCGGCCCGGATGGAAGGCAGTGAATGTGTATTAATAAGCAAGTTTCACTACATGTAGCATCACTCGATTATTGAACTAAAAGAGTTTATACACTCGCGTTTGAAAAGTCCTCGTAACCACACAGGTGACTGTGGCTGGGTTGCAAAACGTGCGATGTATCGCTACCACAATCATATGTAGCTCTGGGAACCGGTAGCAAAGAGCTATACTCGAGTAATGTGCTATCCTTCTATAGCCCCAGCCAATATCAGCAAGTACAGTACAGCGATGTCACGGTTGTTCTCATATCTGGCATTGTAGGAAATCGTGAACTTTCAAATGCGGGGGTGCCATGGTTGCTTGTGTTTACCGAGATGCGACCGGTTCCCAAGGCTACATATGATTGTAGTAGTGATACATAGCAGGTGTTGCAACCCAGCCACAGTCACCTGTGTGGTTACGAGGACTTTTCAAACGCGAGTGTAATACACCTTACAGCAAGCCAAAACACACGGTTATATGAAATAGTCCTTGAGTAGGGTGCCCAAACTGGTTTTCTGAATACCACTCTATAAGTTTGTTTCATGTCACCATGTGTTTCGGGTCGCCTTGAGGTATGTTACTCCGGAACCGATTTCCACCCCCTAATGTAAGCGAGCCAACATGTGCATTCCAACTTGTCTGAGATTCAAAAGTTTAATCCATAGGAACAATAAGTTCATTTAAAAAGACTAAACGCGAATTAAATAGTAGAAGAAGTCACCAAGTATAAGTTTAGAACCAGTGAGCATTCAAATCTAGCATGGAAGTTTGTGAAAGATCTAGGAAGGTGTAAAAACGCGTAGAATTTTGGCGATTTGGCGGTTGCCTTTAAGCGGATAAGCCACAAGCCTATGCACATTCTATCACTCGGTTTTCATGCAGTCCGCCCAGTCTGACTAAGCCCGGTCCAGTTAGTTTCAACAATCATGACCGTCCGCCCAGTCTAATTTCCCCCATCAGACTAGACTCGACTTTTCTTGGTCTAGCTAGTCCAAGCCAGTCCTCGGCTGACCATTCGGAACCCTGGTTGACGGGGTTGCGTGGTGATATCTGGAAGCTTGTAAATTCATCAGCTACGGGTAGCTAAGGTGGTAAGTTAAGTACCGGTACGATACTATGGGTTGAATTCTCATTCAACAGATCCATTGTAGAGTGCTTTGTGGTTGGAAAGATGTGGTTGACTTTGGTAGTTGCGGGAATGTGATAGATCGTTCAAGCTTAGGAGTATTGTAGATTGTTCGGGAGAGCGCATTAGATTGTTTATCAGTTTACGGAATAGATTGTACCGACATGTCCTTCCTTTGTTATCTTATCTCGGGAGTATTCGGAGGAACAAGGTGATCTGGGAAAATATAAAGGCAAGTGTGGTGACCCATGGAAGTACCAGGGCGTTCTACTTGTGTTTTCCTTACACACCTATCTTTCCCGTTAGATCGGTTTAGAGATTAAGTAAGAATGAGAGCGTGAACGAAGTGTCTAAGTTCCGTGTGAATTCTCTCTCTATAGTCTACCAATGTACCACCCATAACCTCCCAACGTGTACATTTATAACAGCCCAGACGACGGTGTATCATTATCCTGGTGTAATTACACCATAACTCCGCAAACTCTCACACATACCTAGTCTACCTCGTTTACTGAGAAATGTTGAAATTCTAGGATACTGCTCGACATACTCAACCTATCGGGTATGCACTCAATCTATCGAGCATACAGTCAACCTATCAGGTGTGCATACAAACCTAGCGGTCATGCACGTAACCCCACGGATACGCGCACACCCGACCCCCTCAACGTTTAGACAGAGAAGCCCACGGCATATGCAACGGATAGATATGCCCGCAGGGAGCAAGTTCTTTGATGCTACTCGGCATGTTGAGCATAGGCGCAGCCTATGCTGTTGTTGTTCGACAAACCACCGGATATGCGCTTTGGATCGGTGAAGGAAAAGTCGGATGCGAGCAGGCTACGGAGCTTGAAGAGTTTTCTTTGTGATATTTGTTCTTTCCTTTGTTAGCATGATTGTTCTATGCATGGAGGGAAAGGAAGCATGCGTGGAAGAAGGGACATGCATGGAAGGCAATAGATCACCGCCGCGATAGTTGGAAGGATGGGAGAAGGAGCCTGGAAGGCTCCGTTGTTGTTTTATATATACTCCTGTCTCTACCGTCAGTTAGATAGATAAGTGGGCATCAAGAGTGTGGGGACATTAGAGAGAGAGGGTGCGATAGTGTCGAGAGGGTGAGCAGGGCGGAGGTTTTGAGAGTTGTGAGCAATTGAGCATTGTGGAGTCGTGAGCTTTGGAGCAGAGAAGTTTTCCTATCTTTTAGTTGTGCGTTGGTGATCGAACTCTTCATTGTAGCTTTGATCCTGGCGGTTTGTTTATGAGCCAGTTGCTCCGCCATTGCACCAGTATTACGCATTTCAGATCGTCGGACCCGTATTGGTTTATTATTTTCTTCAAGAAATACATAATATAATAATTATTACGCGTTAAATATCTTAGTCTAAATCTATATAGTTCCCAATCTGCTAAACTCTATTTTCTTTAATATTATAGGGAAAGAGACTCCCCAAAACCAGAATCATAACCAATCACTCGCCCTCTCTCACATTCCCAGCATAAGCCTCTCCAAACTCTGGCTTCCTAACCCCCTCCTCACTCGAAAATGTCAAATGTCTCACGCCAAGGTTTGACACAATCCCGACGTCCCCCCAGCGCACCTTCTTTCCTATAGTCTCCCCCGAGCCCGGCCCAGAAGCATGGCACGCTGCGGAAATCGCAGCCGAGCAACTGCTGACGGTAGTGATCTCCGCAGCAAATTTCTTATACCCCATCCCGGCGGCGGTCAGCAGGGCAAGAATTCCCAGCGTGAGCAGGAAAATGAACGCGATGCAGGAGTATCCCACGGTACTTATAGGTGATGGAGCCTCACGGCCAAACGAGTCCCATATCTCGACTCTCGCGAGGAATATGGATTGCGAGGTCAGCCAATGGAATGGCGTACACATAGGGTATTTGAAACCAGTATGTGGCGCGCTGGCCTGGGCGTGGAGACGTGACGCGAAGGGTGCGGTAATGATGACCGAAGAGGGACCATTCGTGGCCCGAGAGCATGCAGGTGAAGAGGGAGTTGTATGCTAGGTAGAGAAATGAGAGGACAGTTTGTGGAAGGTTAGCGATGAGGATTGCATGGGTTATGTTCCCGAACGAGGCTCGAACCAGGGAGATCCCATTTACTTTCCCCAAACCGTTAGTCCACCTGCAATGTCACCTCGTTAATACTATACTCGCAGGGGGTACTAGGAGGAGTGGGGGGGGGGAGTTACATTGATTTAAGGTCGGTGTTCCGGAGTTCCCCATCAGATTTCATACCAAATCGAAGTAACACCACAGCGGCAACGATAGTTGTCGAGGAGAAAAAATTACAAGTTATCCACCTTTTCTTACTAGCGCTGGTCTACCACCTTCGCGGCCGTTTTGCTTCCACTGCCTCGGTCCAGTTTTCCACCCACGCCTCCACTCCCTCTTAATGAACTGTTGATCGGCAAAGCATATCCCCATTGTTGTTGGGTCTGGGACTCTCGAAAAGGAGTCCACAGCATCATCCAAGGTAACTAAAGTGGGCTTCCGAGACCTAAAGACCGCGATAATCATTCCGCAAGCTTTAACAAGATTGCAGCAGATAACGACAATCATGATGTCCAGCGAGAACTGCACCTTGCACTTCTCGTTTGTTATCTCACTCTTGCATCCGGCTATCTCTACCTCTCCCACTGTTTTGAGCTTCACCCACCACGGAAGCCCACTCGTCAGGTTTGTTGTTGGCTCGCTAGGTCACAGCAGTCTGGAGACTGTGGACCGAAGTCGTAACTGCATATCCAGTTACTTGGTGACGACCGTCTGGGATCAGAAATGTGCATGGCCAGGATGGTGTTGGGGTGCGTAGTGTTGGAACTATGCTTAGCGATCAGGAATAGATTTCTATGGTTGGACACGAAGTCGGTGTTATAAACTTTCGCGCACTCTAACGGTGTCAGGTCTTCATATCCCTGAGTGCTTGGATTTAATCCCTCGAGCATACTGCTGAATAGTTGGATCTTAGATGAATTCATCTGGTATCCAATGTCTCCGTATTTCCTCCCAGTTGTGGCATTGAGTGACATGTCTTGGAAGGTGCTGATCTACGTCTCGGTGGTGTTTCTGTAGGTTTCTGGGTCAAAGTGGTTGTTGGTCACGACGGTTATGAAGAATTCATTCGCCGCTAATGAGGTAAACACTCTGGAATTGTATCTGCAATCGTCTAATTAGCAGGGATGGCCATATAGACTTACATCAAATGCAACGGAATACTCATAAACCCAATAGCAATCCACAACAAGGTCCTCTCGCGCTTAATTCTGAGCAAATTCCTAACACAAGGAACCCCGATGTCCATCCATTGTCTCTTCGCATGCGCTGCGTCAATCTCGCTACGAGTTGGTGCTACGAGACATTGCTGGGTATAATTACTCCCGGAAAATAGTAGGGTGGAAAGGGCGTTTATCCCTAGGTGCAACCACAACTCGATTGTCTTGGTCTTGTCACAACTGCCAGAATATAGCGTCCCGATTCTTCATTCCATCATGTAACGTGGATTCGTGGCGGCAAAAATTGTTAAACCAATGTTTATAAGGAGAACGATCACAGCGGAGGTGGCAGAGACCAAGACGCCAGTGTGCCAACCACTGTACCAAGTTGGATTCCGTACTGACGAGAGAGAGCCCGACTGTTCTTGAGTGGATTCGGAACCTAGAGTTAATAATTTTACCGAAAAGAATTTGTCTCCCCCTCCCCCTCCCTTGCTGTAGTGATTGTTACCTACAGCCATTTCGATAACTTCTCTCCCAAATTTGCCTTTCGCTCACGAGCAACCGGGAAACTGAATGTCTTGTCTTTTGAAAGAAAAAAAGGCCCTTCTGAGGCTCAAGAGAGGTTGAGGAGGAGCTCTAGTTAAGGCTATTTAGAACTCCAAATATGGCCTAGGGCACTTTCGCCAGTGTCGTCGTTGGGATACAGTCCTCCCTGTTCTTACTTCAGACAAGTTCTCGAACGCAAGGATTAGAAAAATATACGGTTGATCATCCGCGCATCCCCGCGCGGGTAAACCATATTCCACCTTAGACGTTTGCGCACTTCCTTCCTAGGACGCTATGCACTGTACAATATGCCTTGTTAGGTTTTTGATAAAAGGAAGGGAGATATTTTCCTTGATTGGCAAGTTTTAGATTAAGGCTATCGTGATGGGGAATTCCTGCAGGGCTGCACAGCATTGAGAGCTTTTTTCCCTATATACTAATAATAGCAGGATTTCGCGGCTATATCGCGTAGGTATCGTTTGTAGAGGAACACTCTTATAAAATGAGGATATTGCGGTGCATTAGTCCTGCCTTTGTGGGAATCATACGGTACAGTATCATATATATAGTACTGTACAGTACAGTAATGTGGAACTTCGGATGAATGGGGTGGGCATGAGCGCAGCTTCTCTAGACTAAATAATTTGTAAGCCGTGACCCCTAGTAAATCACGGGCTGACTAACCTACGGATCCCCAAAGAAGCAAAAAAACCCTGTCTTTGAGCGCCCACAATTAGGAGCCGCCCTCAGAAATATTCCGGGGTAAAGGAACCATGGGGCAAGATCTCGAGCGATCAGAGCCACAAGGCTAAGCCCAGCAACCCGCCCACCAGCTTCGAGGTACTAATACTAACCATCCCTTGTGGGAAATCATTCGCCTATGCCAAGGTGGGGGGATATAGGTCGCATAGTAGTAGACAGTAGAGTAAGAGAATTCGCGTAGAACTTACGCACTTTGTAGGAAGGATATGAGAACGTAACTTCCGCCGCTTGAGCTTCGTTCGCTCACCCACGCTCTCTTACTCAACTAAAAACTAAACTAACGGTATGGACAGGTGTCTAAGTAAAGCGTGAGTAACATGGCCTAGTGCTCTCATAGATAACCACACCCGTCTCTATATCTCCCCAATGCCCTTGTTCCTCAGGGAACTCCCGTGATAACAGCGGAAGGATATGTCGGTATAGTGTATTGCGTAAACTGTTAAATAATCTAGTGCCCTCTCCCGAACCATCCGTAATGCCTCTAAGCTTAAACGATCTACCGCATCCCCAACTATCCAAGTCCACCACATCCTTCTAGCAGCCTTAAGTAGTATTACTGTACCGTATTGTCGCGAGTTATACTGTATGAGTTTTCGCCAAGACATGGGCCGCTTAAGGTGTTATGGCGCCCGGGATCCAGAGTCGGCCTTGTAGTCGGTTTCAAATGCCTGATACTGAGAAACAAAATCCCGGGCCATAGTGTATCTACTCTATGAAGCGGAGAAACCACAAGTCACCAACTATCACTGGTGAGAAATTCCGCACAGAAGAAAGAAGTCACACAATCCGCAAATCAATTCAAGTCACCTGAGCTAATTCGCAACCTTAACCGAGACAATCCCCAAGACAAGAAAAGAAAGAAAAAAATCAAAGCGAAGAGAAAGCCCAACCTTTCCTAGTTGTCCAAATATCTATATACAGGAGATCCTCCTCCTGTGGTTCGCTGTCCCAATTTTCTTTCGTCCGTTGACTATCCAAACCGTTTCTCGCTTGACCGTTGTGGTTGTAAACGCGAGGGGGAGAAGTGAAAGATCGCTGCCTTACATAGACTTGCCCACCCCCCCTGCCCGCCAAGCCACAGCCGCCAACTCGCCTGTAATGAACAAGACCTATGCGGCTCTGCCTATTTTCTCACCCAAGCAAAGAGATATCATCCGTGATAATTCTCCCTCCACCGAATGATCCCCAGCTAGCTAAAAATATTTTAACTAAGCAAAGGCAAAATTTATCCGCAACAGTACTCCGGCGCAAAATAATTTAGGTGCTGATAAACGAAGAAACACCAAAATCTGAGGCTCGTTGCACCACCATACCGGTGACTTATTTTGCGCGGAGTATCGCAGAACCCTAAGTAACACCTTGTCTCAGCGAAAAGCTGGATGATTCGGGGGAACACGACCCTAGGTTAATCCTCCTAACCTATGAAGATATCAAACTTGATATGATATGTCTAAGGACGAAATTAACGAATAAACGCCATTCTTTTTCTTTTTGTTCTCTCATCTTGTATTTAGTCGTTCGAGACGACATATTCCGTCAGGATGGAAGAACATACTTTACCCTCCATATCAATTTTTTTTCCTTTGGAAACTCGGTCGCTTATATAATAGATAGGGGGCCAATGGTTCGCACCATTAGGCGGTTTGCGCTTCGATTACTTTCATTTTAAATGTGATTCAAAGGATGGCGAAATCGTCGCGCGCACATACTCAGGTACCTGCTTTCTAGATGGGTCAACATATATCGCAAATTATCCATCCTTTGCAGATTTTAGTGCTCGGTATACCAGTAGTCGTCGAGTACTAGTACCGTACCACCGCGTTCTACAAGTAACATC
>Ga0307507_10005280_pt1 | contig 21407 bp, 19 predicted proteins | sample 7_EM_MG_FD_207223 | JGI IMG/M metagenome (GOLD analysis project Ga0307507, IMG submission 207223) | Populus trichocarpa ectomycorrhiza microbial communities from riparian zone in the Pacific Northwest, United States - 7_EM | ecosystem: Host-associated > Plants > Roots > Unclassified | place... | reverse complement strand
CTTTTTCTTCCGTCTTTTCATTCCTTGCTTGGCGATTTCCGGAAAGATGAGGCAGGGTATGGGGTGCAATGAAAGGAGGCGGACAGGAACTCGAACTCTGGGGGTTGGCTGGACCTTCAAGGGGCTGGGGTAGCTGCGGTTTACAGCACGATGCGGTCGTTTGTGTTGGCTGGCTGGATCACGATGGTTTATCACTGGCACAAGAAATCAATCGAGAAAACGTGGAAAGATGGTCGCAAATACGGTAATTTCTTTACCATGCACAAGGTATAAGCTAGCCAATGCCTGACGCTAATGCTATATGGGGTTGTCGTCAACCAAATACGGGAGTGGGAGGGCGGAGGCAGGCGGGGAAGAGCAAAAAAAAAAAAAAAAAAAAAGAAAAGAGGGCACGCAGGTTGGGATTCCGATTCACCCAATCATGCAGTCCTGACCGACATCCAACACCATCAAACCTCACAATCGAAGCAATCCACATGGCCTGCCCTGTCTGCACCACCACCACCAAGGGAAAGAGTAACGAGAAGGAAGAGGAAATATGTAGTCATCATCCGGCATTCGTGCGACCTATTATAAGACTAAGTTAACTGGTAGTGGAAATGACCAACCTTGAAACGGCAAATTGATGGCAATAAATGCCTTACTTTTGTCCTGGCCGGGTCCAATGGCGGCAGGGATGTGGCCAATACCATGCATTTTACGGGACAGCACTTTTTCTCACTCAGCATACTTGGGGCAAACACAAGTCCCTTGGTTACGAGGCGGTATCATCGCGGTCGTGGCGCGGTACTTGTCAACATTTTCAATATTTGGAGCATGATGAGTGTTTTCGCGGTGTGAAGCCGTATGATTGGCCCTTGGCATGCTTTACCATCTTTGGCGGGTGCGCGGAGAACTGCCTGGCTCCAGGCCTGTTCCATCACCTTAGGGTAATTTTTTTGGGTTTCCCCTCCCATCTTAACGCTGGACCAGCCCTCATCTAGGCTGCTTTTAGCGTCGCCACCGAGTTCCCTCATTCATGGTCTAGAGGGCCTAGGGTCGGGTCTGGTCAACCCCAATTTTCTTTTTCCCTCTTTACCTCGAGTATCTGAAAATGAGACAAGGTTTTTCTTTCGCTGGTTGCGTTGTTGTGTAATAATAGCCGTATTTTCGGATGTTTATTGCTAGATACCGGCACAAGCACGCCGCTGCATATATTGCCCTCCGCTTTGTCTGCGAGAGGGGCTGAAGCCCTTAGATCACAGATCAAGATTCACGAAGGATTGGCCAGCATACCGTTCCGTAAACATCCCCCCCCACTGCGTGACCGTACTGCACATATCTCCTACACCCTCAGATTTTTTCTTCTTCCCTTTATCGTTTACTTTCTATCAATTTACTCGAGCACACATGCTACGGCCAGCCCGCGTTCATTTGGTGGAACGAGGGTCGGAGTTGGGGGAAAGTGACGGGAAACCCTCCCCCGAAAAACAAAAACAGGATGATAGATGAGCGACGAGAGAGAGAATGAATGAGAAGGGAAAAAAAAAAGGAAAGAAAAACAAAAACAAAAAGAGTGCAAGCGATCAATTGGCCACCGAAATACTAACTTTAACCGTTCGTGTGCAATAATCGACCGACGTGCTATGTTTGAGGTTGCTATTTTTCCTTCTTCCTCTTCTGTGACATTTTTTACGTCCCTTCAAACAAGCAGGTAATTTGCATCGCTTCCCGTCGAAATGGGTACATATCGGGAAGAAGTCAGTCAGCCAGTTAACCAGCAGCCCCCAGTTTGAGCAGCCAGGCCAGGTAGGTAGGTGACCATTGACCAGGTAGGCTAGCTAACCGGTTGGCAAAGTAAAAGCAATAGTAAAATAAAAAAGCAGGTAGGCGAGCGGAGCAGGAGAGGCAGGCAAAGTGGTTTCAATTTAGCCAGGTGCCTCGGACCTTTTTCAGTCAAATGTTCGATGGCTTTGCAGGTATAAGATAGGGCCCCACGAGATTTATGGATCCATTTTGGTCCCGGAAACAAGGAAATAAGTAAGGATATCACTTAGGCCCCCCCACCTCCCCCGTCGGTCTGTCTGTCTGTCTCTGTCTATCGGTCGGTCGGTCAAACAGAATATCACAACGGATTTTGAATGCGGCGTCATGAAATGAATGAATGAATGACATGAATGACATGAACGAATTGTCATGTCATGTCGTGGGGATGGATGACATATTACCATAACGTAGCGTCAGGCCTGATCAGCGAGAGAGAGGGAGGGAGGGAGAAATGTTTATCAGTGGGGTTACCGATGGGCTGGAACGGCTTTTTTGATGATTGATGATGATGATGATGATGATGACCTGTTTGTATTGGCTGGTTGGTTGGTTGGCTAGGTTGGGCTGGGTTGGTTTCGTGGGGATGTTTCGGTTTTTTTTTTTTTGTTACCGACAACTGGATGAATAAATTTTGATAGTCTAACTCAGACCTGAGCAGGCAGGTACGGTACGGTAGGCAAAGAGAGTGAGATCCACAACATAATAATTACGGGATGACTGTTTTTCCCTTTTGGCTTTTTTTCCACGGCTACTAAGCCGACGGCGGCGCTTCGTGGGACGACATCCCACCCATCCATTCATCCATCCACCGAGAAGCACACTGGCAGATTACAAAACGACCGACTAGATCCTGACGACGACAACGAGAGACAAAAAAAGTAAATAATGGTATAATAATAATAATAACGATAATAATAATGAGACCGAACCACGAGTTTTGTAGGACGATATATTGGTATTTTCAGTTCTTTCGGAATTGGAGGGGTGGCAAGGGAAGGGAAGAGGTAGGCGGTGGTGGTGGTGGGGAACACCAAAGGCAATGAATGCAACCATAAATTGAAAAGTAAACTGCTTCCGAGGTTTCATGAAGATCTTATTGGACGAGCAAGACCACATCGTGATCCAAACTTTTTAATTTTTTTTTTCGCTCTCTGCTTGGATTGCTTGCTTTGCTTTCGACAAAGGGAACCTTTCCACGATATAATAATGTATTTTTGCCATTTCCGACATAATGGTACCCGTTGTCCTCTCTTTCCTTCTCCCCGCTCAATCAATCAATCAATCAATCACCGCAAAAGTTGCCTGTTTGTTTTATTTTATTTTTTGCCTTCTTCTCCCTCATATGATGCTGAATCACTCACTCACTCACTCACTCGTTTACTATCCGAGCGCTACGGTACGGCACGACGACACAAAGGGGGTTTCCTTCCTTCCTTCTTTCTTTTTTAATTTTTACCCTTTCCTTCCCTCCCTCCCCTCCCCCGTTCATGTTCATGATCACTTTTTGGAGAAACCCTGTTTGATTCCAGTTCATTTGTTAAGAAGTTTACTCGTACCGGTATGGCTTGCATTCCATCCAAACTCCCTCAGGATCATCCATCATCGCTTTTTGGGAAAGTGGAAGAAAGGAAGGTTAAAAAAAATAAAAAATAAAAAATAAAAAATAAAAAAAGAACTCATGATGTTTCTTTTCCTTTTTTTCTCTTCTCCCCCCTTCCTCCTCCCCGGTGAGGAGAAATCTACGAGTATTATTATCCCCGTGCTGGTGACCCCGATCCGCCTGAGCAAAATGGGTATCACAGGCGTGGGGCACTTTTTCTTCTTCTTTCTTCCTCGACTCTACCATTAAATTTAGTCAGACAATTTTTTTATATCAAGATCAAATGGTTGGCTGCATCTGGATGCCCGTACCGTACGGTAGGTTTCCTTCCCAGCAACAACGACGATGACAACAGTAACAACAACAACGCATCCAATCAAGGGGCAAACTTTTGTCTAGAAATCCATTCGCTCAGGCGCTTGGGTAGACTTTGGTATTGGATTCTGATTTCGACTTTCTTTTTTTCTTTCTTCTTAGTTCTGATTCTCCCTCATCTTTGTCCCATGCTATTTGTAGGCAGCAGGGGGTGATGAATGGTGAATGGTCAGTGATTTGGGGAGGCGGGGGAGGGATCCAGCGTCAACTTTGATATTTACCTGTATTATTATTCATCAATCAGCAATAAAAGTGCGGTCTCCCGTTCGTTCATTCGTTCACCCTCTCGTCAAACAGGATACTCGAGTACAATCCAGTAGACTTTTCCCTTTCCCTCGGAAACATCATCATCATGCACGAGCACTAGTAAAAATAAAAAATAAAAAATAAAACTCTACTTACCTCACTTCCACTGTGCTCCACTCCATTCTACAGTATGCTCTAAGGCATGTATTATAACTCGAGTATCGTACAGTCCCTTCTTCTTCGTGTCCGCCGAGATTACAGTTATGTGGCCACGCTTGCTTTAGCAGCGAATCGCCAACTTGCCGACGATCGCTCCTCCTAAGGCATGGCATATAAGGTATCATCTATCTATGATAAAACTTACCGGAACCGCATTTTAATTTCTTTTTAAAATCCTATGATACCATTTCAATATTGCCTTCCTTTCCCACACATATCCTGTACTAGTTACGAATATAAGATTGAACACACCTCCGCACAAGCGCGCAGAAAGCACTTTAAACCCAGCTTTTTGTCTGGGTTCCTTACGTTACTCATAATTCAATGCATGCGTCATTCACCGCAGGAGGAGGCGGAGGAGGAGGGAAAGAGGATGTGGTGGAAATGATAAAAACGAAGGGATATTATATTTTGTGTCGTAGGGTCACTGTGAAACTTAGCATTTCGAGATGAGCCCTGCACGAGCGCAGTTAGAGTACAGTTACAAGTACAAGTACAACAACTCCGCACCTCGCCATTCCCGGACAACAACCGAAACCACCCAATGAATGAATATAATATCCGGTACAGCGAGTGATCCGGGGACAAACAGGTCAAAGTTTCTCTGTGAAAATCCTTTGAACCCATAGCATTTTCGTACGGGATAGCGAGGGTTTGAGTTGCACTGTACTCCGCGCCTTCGATACGGAGGCGTACCCGAGCGGCGGAGGTAAGGACGCACGCAGCAGCGCAAAGAAAAGAAAAAGGAACAGGTTGTAAAATGGAAAAGCAATGCATTGAGCCAATCGAAGAAGGGAGAGGAAATAATAAAATAATAAAAAATAAAAAAAACAATGTGAAGCATGGCATGGCATAGGCATGGGCATTAAGTTCGCATATTCAGCACAAACTCTAGAATCCCGTTGCCAATTCCAGCAGATAACAAAAAGCCCAAAATCCTTGTGGGAAGTTTGAAGCCAAAAAAGGAAAAAGAAAAAAAGTAGAGACATCTCGGTGGTTGTTGTGTGGTATGGAAAAACCGTGCGGTACTTCTTCAAATCAATCAATCAATAGGGTTTGCTGAACTGTGGTATCACTAAATCGTGACCCACAGTAGAACCGCTCAGGCAGTAAAAAAAAAAAAAGTATCGCGCGCCTGCGAAGATTGTGCAAGGATTAGGGCCATGTGAAGTTTCGAGGAGAGTGGGAAGGAAGGAAGGAATCAAATGGAGAAGAAAGAGGGAAAAAAAAGAAAAAAAAAAGAAGTTGTCCAAGTAGGGAAAGTGACTTTTTTTCTTTTTTTTCTTTTTTTCTTCTTCTTTTTTTCTTCCCTTTCGAAGATCACGTTGGAGGGGGAGTAACGCTTGGTCCGCCACACTATTGGCTGTGGTGGTTGTATCGTAGTGGGGAGGGACCTGACCGCAGAACCCTCAAAAAGCCACACAAAATGTTGCGTCGGGAAACTCCTCGATCGGCAAGAAACTCAGCTCGCGCCTTTGAACCCTAGTGTGACTGACTGAGTCTGGTACGGTCAATCGTTGTACAAAGTAGTTAAACGAGTGCTCTACATATAGTTCTCGAGTGCGGTATCCAGTGTGTTGCTGATGAGAATTTTGTTTTTCACGATTAGACCTCTAATTCGAGTAAACTTCTTTTTCTTTCTTTCTTTCTCCTTTCCCTCCGATATCCCTATTGCCGGGTTACAGTGTTGTGGGGAGTGGGGGAAGGTAGAAGTATGTGTGTGTGTATGCATGTATGTACTCGAGTACTCTCTTGACAAGGCGATATTCTTGTCTTCTCTCCTCTATTGTCACTGTCTGCCGGTGTCCTTCGCGTACCGTATGTCGTAGCATCATACTCGTCCAGACTCAAAAGTCTGTGGATAAACCACCAACCCTAACCTTGGGCCCATACAAATTTATGTGCCGCTCGGACCCCATGGACTCTGAATCTTCCAGAGACTTTTGGCTTCACTCGTTAGCTTGTACTTTTTGACTTTAGCCCGGATGTCGGCTGGATCTCTACTTCTAAAGTAGTAGTGTGCTCCATCTGATTTGATTCAACGGAAAAAGGAAAAAAAGGGAAAAAAAGAGAAAAAGGAAAAAAGGTTATGATAAGGAGGTTTCTCTTGTTCGGTGCGAGTAACACTTGTCTCAAGTGGTGGGTTGCGTCGCAGGCTTACCAGATCCCAATTCTGGCAAAAGACGGGAGTGACCACAGACACGGTCGTGGGTCGTTGAATTTAGTTGTTTTTAGATGGTGCGTGGCCTGCCTATCCTGCTGCGGCGATATCTTTACGATAGAAGTACGATACGGGTAACAAACTAATATTATCCCACCACCACCCCTCCCCCCCTCCTTCCCTTCCCTTATTTACCCCCTTCATCCCCCCGCCTCGTAAATGAGAAGCTACGTCTAAACTATATCACGGCGTACGCACGCAAAAAAAAACTTAGCCCTGCATCAGGCCGACGATTACTTGGAAAGTAGGGGAGGAAGAAGGGGGAAAAAAAAGAGGGAAAAGGGAAGGCAAAGGGAAAAAGAAAAAAGGAAGTAGGGACTAAACAAATTCCTCATGCCCAAATGACAAATTCCATAGCGGCCTTGAAATGGTGGAACTTGAAGATTTCAGGGAATTAGCTGGAAAAAAAAAGGAAAGAAAAAAAAAAAGGGATTGGTATTCATCTACCGACCGATCCCCCTCAACCTCGATTGATACCCTTGCTGCATTTTCAGATACTACGCCCCCGCTCCACCTGATTGTGATGGGTGTATCATAATGGAATGAATCTGAATATCACTCGCATCATACCCATATTGTATTGTAAACCCCGTACCGCAGTGTTTGACCTGTCCGACAACAATAATAATAATAATAACATACTTGTGCTCGCAGGGTACGTTGCTACCATATCAAGACTTATTATATTCACCTGCCCTTCCGAACCCGTCATCATTCAGGCATTCATTTCGTTGTTTGCTTCTCCGCTGCTTGTCGCTGCGTGGGTGTGCTGCTGCTGCTGTTCATCACCCATCATCATCTTGAGTATGATACAAAGTGAAATTCCTTTATGTCCGCCTTTCCGCACCGGCCCAGTCCGCTTCCGATCTTCTTTTTCCCCACTCAATTGCTCGACCACCACTACTACCACCCCTGCCTCCCTGCCTTCGTTGGTTCTTACTCCATTCCTCCTCCCCTTCGTAAAGCGGTAGTAGTTGTGTCTCGCCCGTCGGTGATTTACATAATAACATACAACTCTGCTCTCTTTCCCCCTCGCTTCCTTTTGCTACAAGTGAGAAATGATAACATGACACAAAAAGGCACATTACAAACCTTTGTCCGTGCCCGTTATCATTCACCATTTCGTCCATCGGCGGGATGAGAATCCATGTATCAAGTTTTAACCGAACCCTTTTTTATGATATCGGTAACTCACACACACACAATCAGCAATAACAACCCTTCCCTTCCCCCCCCTTGATCCACAGTTTCTTCTCGTACTTGTACCCGCCCCCCTTCATCTTCAGCTTGGCCTTGTACTAATAAAGTGCTTGATGAACCGTTTCGCCTGTGCACCGTCCGGTATAACTATTGCCTCCACGCCAAGGATTGGGACCATTTTTCTCACAGCCACCGACGGCCCCACAGAAAAGGGCAAACGGGTGCCAATTCTTGGCCAAGGAGGCGAGTATGTATCGAAACAGGCCCCTTCTTTATCCCTCCCTTCGGCGGGACTAACTAACTCACTCACAACAAGTACCGTACTACCGGTAGCACAATTACCCATTCCCTACACTTTGGCACAAACTCTTCTGATCTAGCCTTGGGAGCATGGGTCTTGATGATGACTGGTGAGAATAGCGAGTTTTGTCTAGACTGTTTTTCTTTTCTTTCTCTCTTTTGTCCTGCCTTTTTACCCCGGACCTTCTGGCGTTATTATCCCTTTTTTTTTTTTTTGTGGGGAGGGAGTTTTTAGCTGCGTTTGGATAGCCGGCCTATCGTAACATGGCGGAGCCTGCGCTGTGGTCTACAGTTCCTCCTACATAACATACACCTGCCTGCCTAAGACTTGCGATTTTTCCTGCTGAGTTGTGCAACATGTGCTAGTTCTGTGTTGTGTCTCGCTGCGTACCGTACTTTAGTAATCCCCTCTCCATCCATCATCCATCCATCAACCACCAGTCAATGATCTCTTCATGACTGGCAGCTGAAACAATAGATACAAAACAAGGCTGCATATGATAAGTTACTTACTACCGCCGTATCATGCCCTAACCTAGTTGGATACCTACGCGGTAATAACCCGCTCATCGGTCTGCCTGTTCCTTTCTGGATTCATTCATTCTCTTTGTCTGAGCCTTTTCCGATTTCCCTTTTTCCTTTCCTTTCCTTCCTTTCCAATCCATCCATCCATCAAACCTAGCCATCAAACCACCCCAGCTTCCCCCTCCCCGACCGCCCCACCGCCCCTGCTCTTCTTCTAATTTTACCATAAACTCTACTTTACACCTTTAAAAGAACAAACCAACCAGCCAACCAACTAAACGCGGACTGTCCGCCTTATCCTACCGCCGGATTGTACCTAAGTTTCTGAACCCGACCGTTGGTTATTATATTGCCTGCTTTGTGGGTTTTCACTTAACTTAGGTGCGTGACGATATTATCTGATATGCTGGCATGCGATCGAAAAATACCAACCTCAGCATTATTGCCGGCGAGTAAATTGTGCAGTACTTGTATGAGATTATCATACGTAGCCTGCTGTACGAGTACGGTACTCGAGTTCTGTGCCCCCTCCTCCGCCGACCACCTCCTCCCTTCTCACTCAACCTACCGTATCGCTTATAATCTGAACTCGAATTACCGGTACAGTAAATCAAATCCCTCCCCCTTCCTTCTTTCTTTCCTTCTTTTCTTCCTTCCTTGCTGCCTTGCCTTACTGCCTTCCTGCACTCCATCCGTCCGCATGACGAAAAAATAAAAAACAAATAAATAGATATAAATAAATAAATAGAATTTAATGAAAGAAAAATAAGCAGAAACATCGATAAATAAAATTAATTAGTTAATTAATGAATTCTATGAAACAAAACAAAACAAAACAAATAAACTCATCAACAGCCTTGGTTACAAGTCCCAGAGAGATAGATGCTGTTCGTGCATCATCATCATGCAAAACGGAGATTGTTTTTTTTTTTCGGGGAAACGTGAGTTTTAACGGTTCACGAGGGTAACTTTATATATATAAATCGTGGGAACAAGGATATAGTACCGTAGAACCCAATCAACAAGAACAGACAGGGATATATCTGCTGAACCTCAGGTAACCATACAAGTAAACTTTCTTCCTTTCTTGCTTGAACCAACCAATCAACCAACCAATCATCAGAAACTCCCTCACCTAACCTAACCTATCGCATAGCACACAAGCACTTACACGAGCACCCTAACTTGATCATAATACCGATATAATGCCTGTAACGCCCCTCTCAGCCCAGGTTTACCTTATCAAGAAAAGTGAAGTGAAGTGCAACCTCGAATAACCCAACCCCACACAGGCCTCGATGCCAATGATACTCTACACCGTATCATCTATCATCTCCCTGTACGAGTGCTGTTCCAGTGAGACAGTGGATGGAGGGAAGAAAAAAAATGATGTGTCGTCTGAGACATACACAGGTTTAATAAGCAATTTGTTATCGATTACCATAAATTCGCGGGTATGCGGACTTTAGATCATGGATAGTTGCCGCAGCTGGGTGTGTGATCGTACCTACTTGTACGCACATCGTCACCAGAGAATAGACTACTGGGGGAGAGAGGGAGGGAACCTTAGTCATCCCTGTCTTGGACAACCTGACGGTAGGGGCAGCACAACATTTTTTCTTCACCGCCTCAACCGGTCGGTATGATAATATAAGGAGGCATGGGAACGTATCCTAATTACCTCTTTTCTTTCCTTTTCTTTTCTCCCTTTCTTTCTTTCTTTCTTTTGGAGAAAAAAAGAATTAGATACAACAAAGCGCACTGTACCGAGGTATCCATCATTATCAGGCGTTTCTCTCTCCACTCTCCCCGAGGCCAAGCCCACAGCCAACCAATCAACCAGCCAATCAACAACCACCCACCCAACCAACCAATCAATCGATCAAACCTTCCCCCACTTCACCCCTCCATTCCCCTCCAAAAATTAAATTTATTCCCCAATAGAAAAAACGACAAAGCAAAAAATAAAAAATTGAGGCTCTGCGATAAGCTTTTCCAAGTTCTTTATTTATTTATTTTTATTTTCGAAAGAAAGAAAAGAAAAGAAAAGAAAGAAATCCCCCCCAAAGAGAAAATTAATAATAATAAGATTTTACGGCTCTATCATTATGATGACATTTTTATTCTATAACCCTCTAACTAATCAAGTGCAATCTAGATTCAGGAAAAATCCAACCCCCCCCTTACCATTCCAGTGGTAAACTGGATGTGTTGTTGTTGTTGTTGTTGAGTTTGGGTTCCATTCATCGGTCTTAATGTACGGTACGGTACTGTAAGGTATCATAAAGCAACGCAAAGGTATGCTGCGGCGGGGTGAGGGGGGAGGGGAGGGTTTTAGTTCTGACTTGGGTTCACTGGACACGTAGTCATTATTTATCATACTCATTTTATAGTTCTTCACATGTGAAGCAGGGAGAGGAAGGAAGGAAATACGGTGGTGGGGAGGGGGAGGGGGGGGGTTTATCCTTGCTTGGGTTGGCTAGTCAGTAAGGTAATGTAAGGTAAGAAGGAGAGGTTTGGCTGGGTTTATTTGTTCAAGTTTTCTTTTTGGCACTGGATGTGCACTACTGCGCCGCCTGGTCATGGTACGTCACTCGGTATTGGGCTTGTTTTAGATGGACGCTCAGCTCTCTTCCGGGGCTGGAGGGGGGTATGGCAAATTAGGTATGATACCTATATCTATAGGTTTAATTAACTTGATTTAACTTAATTCACCCCATACTGTATACTCATCCCTATCCATCCGACCGTAGTATACCGGTATATAAACAAACAAACGAGATGACTTCAGTTTCCAAATTTCGTTTTGTTTTCTTTTTTTATTATTACTTTATACTTTCTCAGGTTCCCTCTGTTAGAGATAGCCGCGCGATATAATACCGGTATAATAACTCCACGTTGCTGCCTCATTTGCTGCCTGTGACAAGTCACTCACTCACTCACTCACTCACTCACTGCCAGGACAAAAAAGGGCGTGGCGAAATTTGATATTGTCATGTTGTCACTGATCGTAATTGGCGGATGATTGATTGATTGATTGATACCGGTACTTGCAATTTGATTGGCCGAGCCAGCCGGGGCGAAATGGGGAGTGGCCGTCGGGGTGATTGAGGAAGTAGATTATCATAAGCGCAGTACTTGCCCTTTTTGTTTTTTGTTTTTCTTCCTTCCTTCCTTCCTTCCTAGAGTATCATAATATGGAGGAAGGGAGGGGGCGTTAACTTCAGGCATTCCCCACGGTGTACCTGTATGGTAGTTAGTCAAAGTTAGGTAGGAAGTGCAGCAGTCTTTGTCATGTCAAGTCTGAGACTACTGTGTTGTACCATGTGGGTAATAAAAAAAAAGTTAGTTTTTTAGTTTTCGACTCACGGGAACGGTAACTTTAGTGTGCTTGTATGGTTTGTATGTGCGCATAATATTCCTTCTTTGCTTTGCTTCTGTGTAGCGGTGTTTGTCGTGGGTAGCACTCGAGTATGGATGGATGGGTGGATGTATGGATGTCATACAGGGCGGGTTCTGCCGGGCGGTTGCCGATGGGCCGGTGGGTAGGTAGGTAGGTAGGTAACTCAGGTCGGTCGGAATCAGCTTTTCATCGGGCATTCTGCCTGGCACATACTGTATTGGTGATACCTATCATATCTGTGTGATTATAGCGTGAATAACCCATGAATACCGTAGCTAGTCCTGCAATCACAACCCATCACCCGTTTCTCTGGGTAGTAAGCCGCCATTCTCTCCCTCTTTGCCTCCTTCCCTACTCCCCCCGGTGTCTCTTCTTCAGCTCGACCACAACGATGATTAGAACTCGAATCAATAAAAGTGGTGGTGGTGGTATCACAAAATGCGCGACAGGCCTAATGTAACGTCTGACCATATATATTCTCGAATAAATATGTATTTGTACCCGTGTATCTCCGTGAGAGGTGGGACTGGACTTTTACCATGGAAGTCTTCGGTAGGCGAGGCGATCGATCGTATCTATCATAATATAATAATTCACAACTAAACTGGGGTTCTTCTTAAAAAAGTAAACTTAGCTCTTGACAGATATACAAGTTACAATTTTGATGAAAGAGAAAGAAAAAAAAGAAAGAAGAAAGAAAGAAAGAAAAAAAAAAGATCGCACAGCTTCTTTTCTGCTGCTGCGCCAGGGTTATCAGGTTCAAGTGTGTGGTGTGTGTTCCGGAAGTAACGCAATGAGGAAAAAAATAAATGAAATACAAATTCTGGGGGATTCGTGAATGAATGAATGAATGATTACCATATGATGATAATGTGGGTGTGTGCGTGATTTGTTTGCCTGCGGAGTACTAGTATATATGCGTAGGTTTGCATTGCCGTTGTGGCGGAGTCGACTGAGGCTTTTTGTACACGGTAACCGACTGGTTCAGTCAGCCAGCCAGCTAGCCCGGCTAGCCAGCCAACCGGTCAGTCTGTGCGAGTGATATTTTGTGACTATTGTTGGGATGTGGGTGGGTGGTTGCTGTTCGGTATGGTATGGCGGTGCTGCTGCTGCTGCCGCTGCTGGGAAAACCTTATTACTACATATGTCCCGGTAGGCGGTGGGCATGGATAGGATACCGGTATCGGGGATTCTTCAGCGTATACTATTGTATGTGAGATTGAACGCAATTTGACTGTGGCCACGTACACGAGAGGCGTACTCTATTGTACTCAGCCACTCGTGGCTCTTGGCGTTGCCTGCGGGGTATGATACCGTAGCTCCTGGGTTGTGGGTCGCCACTCCCTAAAGGGCTTGGGTCCTGTGGCCGGAGAATACATTTGTATTTATCCTCAGTCATTTGCCTTGTCTCTCTGAATTTGTGGATTCTCGGAGGCGTTGGTGGACCTTAGGTTTTGGCATAGCCCTTCGAGTACGTGAAATCCACGCGTTGGCTCGGGGACTTTCGTGTTGGAGGGATCTCCATATTTCTCATGGGTGAATAGATCCATGGTCGACTTGCTGCTCGTATAAATAATGGAGCTTTGCGGTAGATTTTTTTCTTTTCGGAGAGGGGCGGTGGCTTGTTTTTGCCATCGGTCTTCATCAGAAGCTCCTACCGGTAGTGAGGCATTCTGGGAAGAGGCGGAGCATGTCCCCCAAGTTCTTTTCGGAACTAGACGGGTTTGGAACCGCTCTCAAGTATGAATATCTTCCTCTGGGCCCTTCCAAAGTGAGCCTCTGGAGGGGCGTCTACTAGCCTATATACTGGTACAATATATCTTGTAGAGTACTACAAGCTATATCAGCTCCCCGAAGGAGGCCATGATATGACACCTGTGAGAAGACTTCTTACGATTAGTGACTGGAAAGTTCTCTAAATCCCTACTTACACAGCCTCTGGACGGTAGATTCTCCGTCTCGTACCTTTTTGTAAAAGCCTTAAGGAAGGTCTACCCAACTCCCTTCCAAAAGAAACGCTACTCCCCTCTTCCCACAATATATTAATAGTTAAAACTTCCGGACTCACTTACTCTCAACAACGCTTTCTGTAGCAATGCAAGATACCTCGTGGCAGAATAGTAACAATAGACTATTCGGTAGAGATCTATTCGATAAAAGACAGTAAATGACGGGAAAGAAACTTTGTCAACTATTTGTCAACGCGATATTGGTCCTTGGGATACCGCTCGGCACAAAACTTGCCCGGACACCCTCACCAACGAAACAAAAAGACAAAGGCCAAGGAAGGAACCCAGGGGACAGGAAGATCAAGTAGAGGGAAGACAACCAGTCCTGACTGGAACCTTTGGGAGCATAAAGAAATCTTCACATCAGCTATTACCGCTGAAATAGTGCTTTTAGATATGTACTTTCTACCTCTTCGAGTCCCTATATAAAGCCCGAGTTCGACTTATTCTATTTACCTTTCCCTTCATGCCATCGCTGGATCAATCGACCAGACATGCAACCCTGTTCTCATTTGTTTTCTCTTGTTCTCTATATTATTTCCCTTGATCTCTTTTACACTACCGATATATTATGTTGCCATTTCACCGCATAAATAGTGGGCCTCTCCGGCCCCCTTAGAGAGAGTAAACTTCTTAAACATCTCTCGCTCTCCCTCTCATGTCTCCGGTATAACAGCCCGGCTATTCCACTATTTTTCAACAATTGTAGCTCGAGAGCGATCGAGTGATACTATATGACTTCACCCAAAACCCCTTCACGATTCCCCCAAACACTGGCTTCTCTGTTCCCCCGACTCCGGGGATTCGAAGCCCTTGGTTTATATATTCTAATATCCATGCTGTATGACATTTGGAGGAGGGATAATATTGATTTCCCTAGGGGTTTTGACTTGCTATCCTCAAATACCTGGTATGTGTGCGTGAATGTGTTAGTAGATGTGGGCGCCTAGTACTGCGCCCCCCGTTCATAATATAGGAAAGCTTGCGTCTATGAAGAAAACATAACATGAAATAATAACAACATCGGAATCCAGTGACTAGGAGCAGATACGTCTCAAGCATATATGGTTTCGTGTAATAGTGGTGTGGGGCCAGGCTGCATTGGCAGGTTCGGTACCTTGTATATCTGTTACATATGTGCGCAATTTTCTTTTTAAAAGCAAAGTGTTGGTATGGTTACATGATTATAGCTATGGTATTTAATAACTAGAGCATTGAGAATTTTTTTTATATTCGGCATACTTCCAGTGCTTTAGAGGTTGCCTCTTTGGGATATATGAGTATGGGTTTTTGTACTCTATGATAACATGTTAATACCCCGAAAAGAAAAATAAGCATCGGCTTCCAACCTTTAATCCCACCCTGATAAAGATACAGTGATATCTAGAACCCCGATTACTCCAAAGTCAAAATACGCCACTTCCCGAGAGATTGATGGAGAGAAACAGAAGGTGAGGAAGGAAGAGAGATATTGGGTTTAGTTACAAGTGATGACGGGCGACAGCAATTAAAGCAAAAGGATAAGAATGTGAAAACCCTAACCTAACCCAACCCGCTATTTGGAGAAGACAAGCCATGAAAAAGAAACTCCGGATATGAGATCGAATCAATGAGGAAAGTAGAACGAATAGGTCTAAAGATAGGGACTTAGTGATTGGAGGGAAACGTCGAGTATGAACCTAAGCAGAAGGTGTGCCGTGATACTCTAATTCGACAACCCATTCGGCAGCGAATTCGACACCGTGTCGCCGACGGGTTCCATACTTCCTCCAGGCAGTATTGGAAATACCAATATCAGCAACATAAAGGTTCCAGGCAGCACCTACACCAGAAACGAGCGCATTGAGCAGACCTGATTTTGGTGCCCCCATGCAGACTACCCATTTTGCTCTCATGTGTAGGTGACCTGTGCCCTCAAGCTGTGCGACTTCGCCTATAGTAGATATTAGTATATTCAGGAGAAACACGGGGTGGATAACAAACCAGTGCTCCCATCAACACCACTAGGTATATCAACTGCTAGTACGCTCGCTTTACTCTTATTTGCAAACTGTACCAACTCAAACGCAGTGGCCTGCTGATCTGTTCGTAGATCTTCAAAGCTAAGATGCATGCCCAGCAATCCATCAACTATCAGCTCCGGTGGTGAATCGAGAGTTTTCAAATTGTTCGCAAGTTCTTCCCACCGCCCTACTCTGCCACCAGCGTTTCTGAATATATTGAGCTGCCTCCTGACGTGTTCTAGTAACTCATCTTCACGTTCCAGACCTAGAACACAAACCATCACCCGAACATGGTGGTTCTTCAAATGCCTTCCCGCAGCTATGGCACGTGCTCCGCTTTTATGATTTCCGGCAAATACAAGGACCACCGGGAGGGCATTATGGTTTGATGCAGATATCCGTTTTCCAAAGGCCTGAATGACTACCTGCGCAATAGCCCGACCGGCGTTTTCCGTCATCATATCGTCTGTGAGACAGAGCTCGACCTCTGCGATCCTCTCCACATCTAGCATTTGCAATGGGCTGACAATAGGGCAAAGTTTGCCACTGGGCGCTAGCCGCAGTGTTGGTTTTCCAGGCTTGCCAATTGAGGTTCGCCTAGGGCCTCCACCACTTGATGACTGATGATGGTGGAGATTTTCCAAGGATCTCATTGATGGGTTGCTTGTGCTCATTTGCCTTGTGCTTCGGCGACGCCCACTCTGCGATCGATGAGACATGCCCCTTCTGCTACTTCTTCCGCTGTCAACAGCCGTACCATCTCCACGACCTCGGCCGAGCTCATCCCCAGAGTCTTCAGATGATTCTTCTGTAGCAAATTCGTTCGGCCAACCATCTCGATCGTTCAATGACTGCCCATTAGCGAAGGTGCCAAGGACGTTCTCATGGTGATGGTAATTCTTTCGAGGGGCGCCAGATGCCTTACTATTAGAGCCGCGTTGCGGAAGCCTATTGAAGGATACTAGGCGTGCCTCGTCCGCTGTTGTGTCTTCGGCCTAGAGCCAAAGTGTTAAAGTAGAGTTCAAGGTGTATAAACAAAAGTTTGATATGATCACAAAATTTAACAAATTACCTTCATCCGATTGAATAAACCCTCTTTATCAAATCGGTCCAAGTTCCCCTGAAAATCAAATTCCCTCGCTTTGTAGTCGTTGACATCTTCCGTGGCCCAACCTTCCTCTTCTGCATTTGAATTGCCATCATTTCGCCGTTCTCTCCGTCTTTGCCGCCTTCTCTTATCAGGATTTATAGCACCTGGTTGAAGCAAACCAGCACCACCAGAACTGACCGCTTGGGGTATTGGGCCCCCAAAAATCCCATGTGATAAAGTATCCTTCTGGGTGAGTTCCTCCGGGGCGGTTGGCTCGAGGGGTGGGCATTGCTCATTGCTCCTTGTTTGAGCTTTTCCGCGACGAGAGCGTCTTCTAGAAAAAGGCGGGCGAGCGTAAGGAGTAGGTGGCATCGCTACATTGCTTGCGGCATCATCAGTTTCATCGAAAGCGCTTGACTCAAGGGCGGCGTCCCCCCGGAGGGAGAGATCCCTAAAAGGTACTTGGAGCACAGATGCCGAAACAGGGCCGCGTACTGGTAGGGAATGACCAAGCCCAACGGGTCTTGAGGGATCCGGGGCGGCACTAGCTGAAAGTGGGTGAGGTCCCAAGCTGGTTGGGACTGCAAGAGTATTGATAGGAGCTACTGAGACTCCTTGCGACGAGCTGTTGCGCTTTAATGCTGGTGGATTTGGGGGCCTTATAGCGGCAGCAGCTGAGGCAATGGACGAGCCAGCGGTCGCCATTCTTGGTGGGGTAGAGTAGCTCGGCTTGTTTTTAGCATTTGGAATAGAGGCCTGAGCGTTTGGTGCGGCGTTGGCCTCTGGTTTCTGTGATATTGATATAATGGCCGGATCAATAAATTGACCAGAGGTAGCTGGTATCTGTGGAGAATGCACGGCTGTCGCCGGCCGAGAAAATTGATTGCTTGGAAGTTGGGAGAGGGGTTGAGAGTATGTTTGAGCTTGTGCGGGGGGTAGTGGAGGCGGCGGGGGTTGGATAATAGGGAGGGTAGGAGGGGCCTGGAAGTAAGGTGGATGAGGCGGCTGGGGAGGGGCAGGAGGGGTAGAGCCATTGGTCTCGGAGGGGATGATATCAATGTCCTCGATATCTAAACCATTAATTGTATAGCTAGGAGCCCTATGACCAGTATCCACAAAAAGCACTAAAATGGGCACCTTGTTAGCAGTGATTATGGTTCAGCACTTAAGCAGGGTGAATCTCGAACCATCGCGAAGTGTCAGCTCAGGACCATTGACGTCAGCGACGAGTCCACGGACTCGGGTATGAGCAGGGTCGTTGAGACTCAAGAGGACCTGAAGACCAATAAACTGGGATGTCATTGTTGTGGTTTGGGTGGTGAGACTGTGGGAGTTATGATGCGGTAAGGGGGTGGAATTAGAGGAACTTTTGGCCTTGCAAATTGAATTTTTAATAAATGCGCGAAGCTGAAGGGAGCTGTAGGATCGTAGAAGAGAGCGAGGGTGAGAGCTTATTTTTCGGGGGAGAGAGGGAAAGAAAGAAGAGCTCTGTTGAAAGATCTCTTGCACTTGTAAACGGCTGGCGAACAAGAAAGGGAAGTGTTGTTTCCCTGTGACTGACTTGCCGCCGGGTAACCCCGCGCCTCCCCTCTCCCCCTGCAGGTTCAACCCAGATATCTCAAAGCATAGGGCAACATTAATCTTTCTGCGACTCTTACTATTCGCAGACTGTTCGCCTCAACAGCTCCATTCGAGTATCATTCTTCACTCCTTTATCATCAAAGAATATCGAACAATATAATCCATCGAACAGTCATGCAACGAGGCGATTCTCTTAATTCCCCCTTCGTCCCATTCTCCCCCAACCCCTCCATTCAACAGGGCACCCCAACCTCAACCCCTCCGCTGAAACATACACTCTCTTCATCAACTTCATCTAATCTCCGCTACTCCTCCTCACGCAAATCCATATATGACCGCCATCTTAACCGGTCCCAACGGTCTGAGCTCTCCAAAGCAAGCTTCGCCTTCCTATTCGGAGAGATGGTCCAATATGCTCAAAAGCGAGTAAATGGTATCGCAGACCTTGAGAAAAAGTCACTCCCCAAATTAAACGAAACGAACAAAGAATAAAATAAAATACAGACAAGAATCTTGGCTGACGATGGTTTAGGCTCAACCTCCACGGCTACTCAATTGGCCAGCGATTGTTGGAGCTTTTACTCTGGCGCGAGGGCCGTAGTGCAAAGCGCGAGACACGCATCTTAGGGATACTCCAGTTCATAACTACCACGGTCTACCGTTCTATCTTCAATAAGCCGGCGGATGGGCTGGAGAAATCTAGAGACAACGAAGATGAATATATGCTCATCGACAATGATCCTATGGTCAACTCTTACATATCTGTTCCCAAGGAAATGTCACAGCTGAATTGTGCGGCATTTGTTGCGGGCATTATTGAAGCTGTCTTAGACGGTTGTCTTTTCCCGGGAAGGGTTACGGCTCATAGTGTCCCTACGGAGCAGTTGCCAGCAAAGACAGTGTTTTTGAGTATTACGCCTATCATGTATTGCATTGGACAACAATTTATACTAATTAAGCGATAGTAAAATTTGATGAGTCCGTTATAGAACGGGAGTCGGTATTAGGCTAGTCACACCGGTTTCTTTTGTACTTAGATTCATCTGCAAAGGGAGGTATCTCGGCGTGGGCGTTCAGGGAATATTTGTGTTGCATCCAAACGTTATGACATTCTTGTGAATGATTGGATTTCTCTCGTAGTTGATAACCGGGTGCACGGCGCCCGTATCCTATGTCTTGTGGCACTAGGTTGGCGATGTCTGCCGAGCCTCGGCCTTGAGCCCTGAGCCCTAGGCCTTCCCAGTTCATCCTAGGTGTCGGCCAAAATACTCTTGGCGCTTGGCAGGGAAAAGCACTATATAAGAGCGTTCCTCCCCGCCCCCCTCTTCTCTCACCAGCTCTCTTTGCCTTTTGGTCAGTACACCCCAACTTCCACTTTCAACACCAAAATCTCGAATACTTTTTTTGGCAATGAATTATCATGAGATGTCTTGACACTTTTGATGGTTTATTCGTTCATTAAGTTTTCGGGGGTTTGGTTTTTTCTTTTAAACTTTTGTCGAATATATTGCTAATACCCCTACAGGCTTAGATCAAGTGTAGTATCTGTTCTTTTCAGTTTAATCTCTGAAACGGTTCTATGGAACCTTTTTTTGATTATACTTATTTTTGTTTACCTCGGGACCCTGTCTCTGGCTTGCCATGCTTGGTCCCACTGTGTCGCCGGTATTGCACTGCCTCCGGTTGACGCGAACCCTTTTTTTTTCTTTTCGTTATCTTACTGGCCGCTGTGCGAGGGGATGACGGAAATTTGGGTTTGAACTCTTTTCTGCTGCTTACTGTTGACGGTACTATACAATCCTTCCATTTTGTGATAAGTGTGATCTGCCCAGTGATGTCCGATCCATTTTGTCCTACCCTACAATTATTCGCTTGTATCTGTTATCATCGTTAAGTCTTACACTCGCTTGGAGTTCATCGCAGGTGCTGTCTCGGGTCGAATCATTTTTTCACGTGATTTTTAGCCACACACGGACTTATGCATAATGCGTGTCGGGCTCAGGGATGCTCTCGTTTAGTACTGGTACGGTAGGGTTCGTTATTGTGGGTTGGGTTGGGCTGCTCTGTATGGAAGTAAGAGGCGACCTCGAAAGGATTCGCTTGTAATACTGTCCTGAGGTTAAACACCCGCGTGCGTTCTCAAATGAAATATTTAGGAATAAATAATCTGTGCTCGTTCTGGGTAGACAACTCACGCCTAAAATCACAAGCTTTCCTTATTCTGGGGGTGGAGGCGGCCAAAGTATAGTTCAAGCACTGCACCAGGAGATTTTGCATCTATTCTGGATTGAGTTCCTTCTCTGCTCTTAAGTTGCTTTAAATCGGTGTACGGTAGTCAATTTACTCGTGCTTTGTAGGATGGGTGGTTCTCCATTCTTCCTTGGGGGGCTCGGGTGCGCACAGACAATTCGACATATGGCACAAAATTTTGACTCCTGTGTTCTGGTTCTACGCGCTTGGGACTTGTAGCTCACGGTTCTGGAGGTGTGGATCCTGTTTGAGCAGCCTTGAGCCGCCTTGGTGGGACCTCCTACCGTAATGTGTAGCCCCGACGTGGCAGGGAATTTCTCACCTCCCCTCTCCCTTTTCCGCAACATCCACCTGTCTGCTCCCTCAGCGCCCGCCCCCACCCTACTAAAACAATAGATTTAAACGAAAAATTTCCCCACAAATTTCAACAGTCGAACCAATACGCTATTATACAAAATGAGCCAGGTAGTGCATAACTCGGGCATCACGTTTGGCAACAACAACCGCGACTGTGGGAATACCACAAACAACCAATTCAATCAGTGCAATATATCCATACCTGATGAGAAACGCCGAGTT
>Ga0307507_10005279_pt1 | contig 21410 bp, 5 predicted proteins | sample 7_EM_MG_FD_207223 | JGI IMG/M metagenome (GOLD analysis project Ga0307507, IMG submission 207223) | Populus trichocarpa ectomycorrhiza microbial communities from riparian zone in the Pacific Northwest, United States - 7_EM | ecosystem: Host-associated > Plants > Roots > Unclassified | place... | reverse complement strand
AAAGTTGTTAAGTTAGTTAATTGCATATTAAGTTAGTTAAATTGCGTGTTAAGTTAGTTAATTGCATGTTAAGTTAGTTAAATTGCGTGTTAAGTTAGTTAATTGCGTGTTAAGTTAGTTAAATTGCGTGTTAAGTTAGTTAATTATATATCAAGTTGGTTAAATTGCGTGTTAAGTTAGTTAATTGCGTGTTAAGTTAGTCAAATTGCGTGTTAAGTTGGTTAATTGCATATTAAGTTGGTTAAATTACGTGTTAAGTTAGTTAATTGCGTGTTAAGTTAGTTAATTGCGTGTCGAGTTGGTTAAATTGCATGTTAATTACGCGAAACGCGAAAATCAAAGTCTACTTAAATCTTATCCTGCGAATATTTTCCCGATGGAGTTAATATATTAGACAACCACTTCACCAGTTATTATTACATTATTGACTTTTTATTTACCTATATACCTAGCCTATTAGTAAGTCTACCATAGTATTTCCTATAAGGCTTTGCTATACATTTACTACCTAGTTATAGTATTAATAAAGTCAAATAATATGCCACTAAAAGCACTAGTTACGACGCCATTAACGGTGGCAACTACCTTAGGGATATTAGGTAACACTAGTATAAGGAATACTAACTTGTAACTAATTACGGTTAGATAGTTATAGGAAATAGTTAACTAACTATAAGATAATAATAAAGCACTTAAAGATAGAATTAATGGTATTAGAGCAGCTAAGGTTAAGGTACCTTCTATTAAGCAATTATTAGGCGAAAGATTAAAGCTTAAGGGATTACTTATGCAAATACACTTTAAGGCAATATAAAAAGGAGCGAAACTAGCAATGGTTATAGATTAAATGGCGTATATAGAACTGTTTCTATCTAGAAGAGCACTTAAATAGTATAAACCTTACCTTACTGAGATATAGGTAAATAGCATGTTAACTACTAATTAAGAAGTATGGTATATATTCTCTGATTAGAACGCATTCGCGGAATAATTAATATAAATATTTGGAGACCCTAAGGCGATAACTATAGTGGAAAGAAAACTCCAAAACCTAATATAACGTACTTTGGCAATTAAGTATATAACATAGTTTTAAATATTCGCTACGCAGGTTAAATAGAATAATTAGGCGCTTATAGTATGGTATAAGTAAGGACTTAAAGCAAAAGTCTAGGATGCGATAATTTTTGTAGAAGACGCGACTACTATATAAGAATTAATTAACTAGTTAATAAAGATCGATAATAGGATCTATTAAAGGGAACAAGCCAAGAAAGGGTAAGATAGAGTTCTATAGTTATATAAAGTGTAGGGCACGTAATAATAGACACAGAGTTATAAACTATAGAATAGTAGGCTAGAGCTAATAAACTTAAGCGGCACTAAAGAATCTAAAAAGTGGAATAAAAAACTATAGAAACTTAGAGGTTAAGAATTAAGTAATTATAGGACTAAGGAGCAGAGGCTAAACCAGGGATGTTAGTAGTAGAAGACGTTTAGGCGGACTCTATAGTAAGAAAAATAGATTAAAAAGGGAGCTTATATAAATTATAGAAAATAAGGTTATTTCGCTAAAGACTATAGAGGTAGTTAGAGTAACCACGCAGTAAGGAGCACTAGGTTATTAGAGTATAATAATATAAATATAATCTAGCTTATAGAGTTAATTCTTTTCTTTATCTAACTCTTTAGTTCCTTTAAGTTCTTATAGCTCTAGCTCTTATAGCCAATAGCTTATACTATACTTAGCGTCCTTATAAATTCGGCATGCGTTATTATAATAAAACGTGAAGTGTTTAATTAAGCACTCCTTGAGATATTATAACAATATACAGATAATAATTAGTAGAAATAACAATAGAGTTAGAGTACTTATTAATTAATAGCGATAAGGAAGAAAAAGAGGCCAACTAGGGGCACTTAAACCTTAAATACGTATTAAAAGTAGATACTAAGACCGCTATAGAGCAAGGTTTAGTAATGGGCATTATAACACCGTTAGATACGGTATCTATCGCTTTATAAAACGGAAGGAGTAATATCTAAAGAGGACTAAGTAGATAACTGCTGGTGCTAGCTTACTACTTAATAAAGGTAAAAGGCCATAAGTTTAAGACTCTTAAGAAGAGATAAGGAAGATTTAAGACTTTAAGTAATGGATAAGAATACAGGCTTAAGATTTTTAAGACGAGATAAGAGATACTTAAGAACCTATAACGGTCGACAACCAATAGAAAAGGGTAGTAGCTTAGTTTAAAAATAAATAAATAAGTATAGGATAGAGATTTCTAGGGAGCTAAGACTTTAAAGAACAAATAAGGGTTATAACAGTTTTAGGTAAATATAGTGTTTAACCTAAAGGTTAAAAAGTTAACACACTAATTAAGAAGTAAGAGGACTTTAAGGATTTAACTATAAGATGTAGAAAATAAGAAAGCATAGATAAGTTTAGGTAAAGAATTATTACATAGCAAGAATAGAAACTAGACTAGAAATCTAGTATACTAGGACGTATAAGGGATAGAGCACCTATATAAAAAGTTATAAATAGGCTAAAGGTAGAAATACTAAGAGCTAAGTAGTTAAATAAACTAGAGCAAGAAGAGGACCTAGGAATTCCAACTAAATTCGCAGAACAATATATAAAGGGTTATAACAATATAGCAATAAAGAGATACTTCCTTATAGATAGGTTATATATACTTATAGAGCTATACCGCAAGTGGTATAAGCAGCGAAAGAATAATAAGTGGGAAGATTTCTGTATATGGCTAGATAAGAAAGCTATACTAAATTAAGCTATATTAGAAAAACAAATAAGCTACATTAAAGGAGCTGTCACGGCACTGTCTTGACGCGTACTGTTTTGTACTGTCTTGTACTGTTTCCTACTGTTAGCTAGCCCACCACTAGCGCCTTGGCGGCTGCCCCTACTATTTGTATATAATACCCCCTTTCACCTCCTTCTCCTCTTTATACCACAATGTAGTTATTTAGCCTACTTGCATTACAGCACTGTGACAGTTTGTGGTATCTCTAATTGCGCCCTATCGCGACCTCTGTTTTCTTTTTCTTCCTAATATATTATCTCTGTTTTCCCAGTATAATCACGACCCGGCACGACTAATAATACTGTACCATAGTTCTAGATAACCTTAGTATAGTCCTAGACAACCTTAGCATTACAGCAAGCCTTATAGATTTTAATTGCCTTACCCAGATCCCTCAAAATGGGTGACTATAATATGGATAATACTCCATTAACGAACCTACGCGAAATGCTTGCCTGCCTCTTTAATACCTCCCACACCTATATTTCCTGGGCAATTAGGAGTGGTCCGGAGTACCCTAAGGACCTTAATGTGGCAGGAACCTTCTAGCACCTCTCTATATATACAACCTTTTTGACTAGCGTTAAGAACGGCCTCTAAGCCGTCTATAATAAAGGCCGAATTATAAAGTCCTAACTTAAAGAAGCTTAGTACAGAATCAACTTCCTTAAGATGCTTAAACCACGTATATAACAATATGAATAGCAAGCCCTTGTATATACTAAGACCATATAAAGTCTAAGCTTTTAGATTACTATACTTACCCAAACTATTGCCGATAAAAACATAGCTACTAGCTCCCCTCTTCTAACTAAGCCCTGTAGAAAAAAGCGTAAAGTAAAAGATCCAACCCTGTTTAATAGCAAGGGATTACCAATTAAAAAACAAGAAAAATTTAAGATATGGGAAATAAAGATCTAAGGCGTTTTTTAGAGGGATGTAAAGTGCTTTAAGACCCTAATGGACGAAGTTCTCTATATATTAGACACGCTAATAGACAAGGCCTATAATTATATTAAGCACGGCCTTGATATACTATGTATATACCTAAATAACTTAAGCAAATGGACCTTCTCCGACCGAGAGTCTATGCTTATGTATATAAGGAAGCACTATAAGACTATTAATACAACCTAAGTAGTAAAAAATAAGTTAGATACCTTAATCTAAGGCGAGCGTAACTACTAGTCCTAGAAAGTAGAGCTTGATAAGTTAATAATTAAAGCAAATAAAACTAAGAAACAAAAAGTAGATCTACTTAAAAAGAATATTTCCTCTAAAATAAAGGACCTAGCCTTTACCCTTAGCCGTAAGATTGGCGATGCTAACTATAAAGACTAGAGTAAGCAAATAGATATATTCGCTTATAACTTATAAAACCACACCCACCACACTAAGCTTAATACCGCCAAGCTAAGTACCGCTAGCGGCTATTAACCTATACCACCTAATAATAATACCTTAGCACCGGCACCGTAGAATAACCTAATAGACCTTAACACTGTTAAATTTGGCAGCGGTAGTGGTGGCCTCCCTAATAATGTCTAAAGACACCGCATGGACAACAGACTCTATATAGCGTGTGGTTAACCTAGCTACTAGAAAGATGCTTATAACCCTAAGAGAAACCTAAATCCCCTCCTAATACTACTGCGCCAACCCCCTCTAAGCCGCGGCGGATTCTTTAGCAGAGGGGATGGAAATTAAGACGGTAACTATAGACGGGGACGTAGGTTTGGACACAAAAACCTACCCCTATAATTCCCTTCCCTAATATAGCCCTAGCTAATAGTCCCGTACACAAACTATAGATAAGTGCTCCGCGTTACTACTAACTATAAAACCGGCTATGTCCTTGGTAAAGTACTCCCTAGCATATATACACCTTCAGAAACCAATATATTAGGACATACTAGCTAAGACCACAGTCACTAGCCAAGCTATATAATTTAGTTATTAAAAGACCAACCCTTGGACTAAGTTACCTCTAAGGGTCAGAACCATATGGGGAGGAGGATAAAAAAAATTAGATCTATGCTACTAGATTAGTTAGATCTTGTTTTAAACCAGCTGCTACTTAACCTTAGAACAGCAAATAGCAATAGAAATACTATCCTTATTTAGACCTACCTCTCCTTACTACGCAACCCACTCTTATAAGTTTTTATTAAAACAGTAAGCCTTATTAACAGTAGTAGTATAGCACTAGCGTTTACAGACGAAGACTTGCTTATAAAAAAGCATAATGTTATAATAAAAAGACTCCTAGTCCTAAAACCACTCCGCCTTACTAATGGACTTCCATCTAGCTTTATTACCCACTACTTTATAGTAAAAATAATAATTGGCCACTATATAGAATCTATGCTCTTCTACATTATAAAGTTATTACCCTCTATACTAGTAATTCTTAGAATACCCTAGCTTAAAAAGTATAACCTAAGGCTAGACTTCCCTGCCCTAGAGCTTAAGTTTAACTCTAACTACTGTGCCTATAACTGTCTCCTATAGCACATTTCTAACTATAACTAAGTAGCACTATATAGACGTATTACACGGCTAATACTTAGATACCGTTAGCTAACAATAGAAGAGGTACCTAATACTAGTAAGCTAATATACGTAGTAAACAAAGTAGAGATTCTAGAAGACTGGACTACTGCTCTACCCCTAAGAAAACAAACACCGCTAGAACTATAAGTCCCCCGTATATACCTACTTAACCTAGGCCAGCTAATAAGACACCTAACTATAAGTTAATTACTATACGTATATATAACCGCATATATAATAGCCAAAGGCATTATAGCTAAAACCGAAACTAGAGTAATTAAGACCTCCCCCCCTGTAATGCCTAACCTTATACCTATCTCCCGCGCGTACTATATAGGGCCGCCGCCTTGTTTCCGTCCCCCTAGGCTAACTAAGCCGCGCTAGCCTAGCCGTAGCACTAGAAAACCAGATACGCCCCAACCTAGACAACATTAGATATATTTATGCTGTTAATTTTACCCAGTTCTGTAAATAAAAAGGTATAAAGGTAATAAGGATCTATATGGCGGAGCTAGTAGAAATAGAAAAATAAGAAAAGCACTAATAGCTACTTAAAGAGCTGCCTATAGGCCTAATAGAAGTACTAAACCTATTAGAAAAGTCTTTCTGCTAACTAGTAGAAGGTAACTATATAATAGAGGAAGCCTATAAAGCGCTACCCCCTTATTTTTATAAATTCCTTAAAATAAACCTAAAAACTAAGGCTAAGTTTCTATACTAGAAGATAGTTAATACTAATATTAAAAAATTCCTAAAAGGTAAACCAGGACTAACCTATAAAGACATTTTATAACGCCTACTAAAGGAGTTCTATAAATATATTAAACATTTCCTCCTTAAGAACGCAGATAAGCTACCCCCTTACTAACCATGGGACTATAAAATTAAGATTATTCCCAGAAACTAGGCCCCGTATTATAAAAATAGACCACTTTTACCTACTAAACTTAGCTATATAAAGAAATAGATTAATAAAATACTGGATAAGGGTTTTATCCACAAATTAACCTTACCAGCCGCCGTACTACCCCTCCTTGCCGTGAAGCCTGGCGGTGGTACGCGAATCTACTATAACTACTAAGGCCTAAATATAGTTACTATTAAGAACCAGTACCTATTGCTACTAATCCGCAAGATACTTAACGCACTTTATAGTGCTAAGTACTTTACCAAGCTTAATATAATTACTGTATTAAACCGGATCCGGATCACAGAAGGCTATAAGTGGCTTATAGTATTTATTACCCGGTTTAGACTCTATAAGATATTAGTTATACTATTTAGTCTCTATAACGCGCCCGCTACGTTCCAGAACTATATTAATTATGTTTTATATAATACCCTTAACAACTACTATACCGCATATTTTAATAATGTCCTTGTCTTTTTAAAAATATACGCCGAATATATAAAATACGTAAATGAAATTATCTAGAGACTTAGTAATGCTAGACTCCAGATTAATATTAATAAGTTTAAGTTTTATACTACCAAAACAAAATACCTTGGCTTAATTATCTTAATTAACGGCATAACTATGGACCCTAAGAAGGTGCAGGCCCTACAGGAATAGAAGGACCTAATATTAGCTAAGGAACTACAGCAATTTCTTAGCTTCGCGAACTTCTACCAATAATTTATTTAAGGCTATTTTAAGATAGTTGAGCCTATGACTAGGCTACTAAAAAAGAGCATTAGCTAGTTATAGGGCCCTAATTAAGCATAGGCATTCCAGACCCTAAAAATAGCGTTTACTATAGCACCGGTCCTAGCGTATTGCGACTATATAAAGAAGACTATAGTAGAGACAGACGCCTTAAACTAGGCTTTAGGTGGAGTGCTCTACTAAGCCAATGAAAGTAATAAGCTTAAGCCAGTTATATTCTTCTCTGCTAAGCACTTAGCCCTTAAATATAACTATAAAATATATAATAAGGAGCTCCTAGCAATTATTAAGGCACTAGAAGAATAGCGTCCTAAACTATAAGAAACTAAATAGCTGTTTAAAATTATTATAGACTTTAAGAACCTCTAGACCTTTATAATAACAAAATAACTAAACCAGCGCTAAGTCTGCTAGGCTGAGTTCCTTTCCCAATTTAACTTTATTATTACCTATAGGCCCAGTACTAAAGCTATAATCCTGGACGCTCTTAGCCGCCTCCTAGGTGTTGCACCTGCTAATGCTAATAATAAATGTCTACAATACTAAGACCGGGTTGTCTTACTACCAAAGAAAGTTAACCCTACCATCCTAGAAGAACTACTAAGCGAATCTTAAAACTAGAGTATTAAAGACTTTGTTGTAGTAATAGACCTAGAGCCTAAGAAAAAAAACCTTAAGGGGCTTATTAAGAATGCCTATAAAGAGAACGAACTTACTAGGAATATGTTGGCTGCGCTACGTGAACGGGAAGACTATAAAGCACGCTATTGGCCTAAGCAGATTAGGAAGCTGCTCCGCTATAACAAATCCGAATGTTTGATTGTTAACGGCTTAATCTACTATAGGAATTAAGTATTTGTCCCTGATTTACCTAAACTCTAACTAGAAATTATATACTATATACACAGTTTAGGCCCTGCGGGCTACCTGGGCCAAGTTAAGACACTAGACCTCCTTAATTAAACGTATTAGTGGCTAGGTATTTTATAGTTTACAGCTACCTTTATAAAAGACTGCGCTTTTTACTTCCGGATAAAAACCCTACGCTTAGCACCACCTAGCTTTTTAAAACTACTAGAACTACTAATCCGCCCGTGGACCAATATCTCTATTAACTACATTGTTGACCTACCTAAGTATCTTTGTAATAGAAAAATATATAGATATATCTTTATCGTTATTAACCGCCTAATAAAGATAAGATACTTTATTCCTGTTACTAGCCTAGATACTAAGGAGCTTATTAAAGCATTTATTTATACTATCTATAAGTTACACAGCGCTCTAAATACTATTATTTCTAATAGAGGCTCTTTATTTGTTTCTAACTTCTAGTATCGCCTAAACCAGCGCCTAAAGGTAACCCTAAGCCCTAGCTCCACATAGCACCCTAAAATAGATAGCTAAACCGAGATTATTAATACAGCAATAAATAAGTACCTACGCGCCTTTATAAGCTTCACCTAAGACAACTAGGTAGATTAGCTCCCCTTTGCCAAGTTTACCATAAATAACCAGGTTAATAAAACTACGGGAATCTCACCGTTCTTTGCCAACTATAGCTATAACCTATATCTAGGCGTTAAACTAGTAGGCCCCTAGCTATTAGCCCTATCTGTATATACAAAGAAGGAGTACCTATAAGCTAATACTATTACCAACCGCTTTAAGCGCATCTTAACTTAGCTTAAAGCCCTAGCTCGTATCTCCTAGCAATAATATAAAGATAACACTAGTATAAAATGAGACGAAGGTATAATATTTAAAAAGGATAATATAGTTATATTTAGCCTTAAAAATATAAAGACTAACCGGCCTAAAAGGAAGTGGGATAATAACTAGGACAGACCCTAGCCTATCCTAGCTGCCTATAAAAAAGCAGTTATAGTTAACCTCCCAGACTATATAGGTGTTAATAAGTCTTTCCATACTTTAAAAGTCCGCCTCTGGTTCCCTAAAGAAATCTCTAGTTAAGTATGCATTAATAAAGAGGAACGTCGTAATGTTACAGGTAGAATAGCTAAAAGGGATAACAACGGCAATATTACAGATAAGTGGGAATTTAAAAAGATCCTTAATATATATAATAAACAAATAGACGAGCACGGCTTAATATATTATATTAAATGGAAATATTACAATAAGAAAACCTAGGAACCCGAGAAATCCTTAAAAGGGTACAAGCGCGTACTACTAAAGTTCTATAAATAATACCCTAAAAAGCCAGGACCCCCAGACTGGGTATAAGATAAGGGAGAGCTATGCTAAGGCCATAGCCAACCACAAAGGTAATTTGTGGTAGTTAAGATCTTATAGAACTTTAACCACCGGTTAAAGTTATCCGATTAGCCAGTTTTTTGCCAAGAAGCGCTATACGGTAGCGGTATGGAGTTCTGCCGACTTTATTTATTAAGCTAACTAATTAAGATTTTCTATGCCCGGCATGGAAAATCGCTATTAGCTCGGTTAAGGGCGGTAAGCGGAAGTAACATCTTTATAGCGAAAATAAGTTACCTATTTAGTTTAGGGACCAAACCTTCTAGGGAGGGGAGTACTGTTACAGTACTGTCTCATACTGTTTCCTACTATTAGCTGGCCCACCACTAGCGCCTTGGCGGCTGCCCCTACTATTTATATACAATACCTCCTTTTATCTCCTTCTCCTCTTTATACCACAATGTAGTTATTTAGCCTACTTGCATTACAGCACTATGACAGGCGCATTAATTATAATATTAAAGAACCTAAAGGAATAGGCTATAGACTAGAGAGAGATAATATAGATATTAGTACCAGCAAATAATATAGTAATACTTAGATTAGTACAGGAAAGGTTTAAACTTAAGAAAGAGGATAAGCTAAGAGTTAATCTAAGGCACCTAGCATATTATACATTGGTATGGATTGTGTATATAAATAATATATATAATATATATAGGACACCTAAGGATAAATATCGCAAGTATCTATTAAAAATATAATAGATAAAAGATAAAAGATAAAAGATAATATAGTTAGCACATAGTAGAAGTTTAAGAGTTAGGAGACTTAATATTTTAACTAGGAAGGTTCCTTATAGAAGAATGCCTAAATGCATAATAGTAGTAGAAGTATACTAAGAATGCGTATCTATAGCATATAGAGGATAAAAAGCGAACTAAGTATTAGCCTAAAGAGAACTAAGTATAGTTAGGATTTAGTAGCCAATAGTTGGGAAAAGGGGAGGCCTATAGGACTAAAGGGAGCTAGTAGTAGAACTTTAGACCCTTAAAGGAATTTAAGGACAATACCTAAATTTAAGAGTTAATTAGTAAGATTAGAAGTTTAAAGCACTAGTGGATAGTAAAATAATAAGAAACTATATATTACCAGTAGTAGTTAAAAGGATAGGGTTACTATATAGGCAAAAGGAACACTTATATCCATTAATAACAATTTTAGGAGATATAATAGCCTATAGAGGAGGCGTTATTAATTTTAAAATAGAACCTATTTAACTAACCATTAAAGGAACATAAGTTAAGATATCTTTTAATATCCTACTATTGGGAAAGGATAAGGCGATACTAGAAATGCCTTAGTTATAGGAATACAATTTAAAGATTAATTAGGTTATAGGTTAGGTCGATATTAGAAATACTTAATAATATAAAATGTAATAATAAACTAAGATGGTATAGTACTAGGTCGGAGCGATATATAAAGAGACTAAGCAAAGCTTAAGTTATGTACTAAAAAGATACTATAAGTATGGCAAAAAGTTATAGAGTCTAGAAAGCGAAAAACTGTTAGAGTATATAGCGTAGGACTATAAGATAGAATTAGAACTAGGAATAAGTCTAAAGTTCTTTCTAATTTATAAGCTAACTAAAGATAAGTTAAGAGCACTTAAAGAGTTTATCTAAGAAAACCTATAAAAGGAGTATATTAGACCATCGCAGTTATTAGTGGGATATCTAGTACTATTTATATCAAAGAAAAATGGAAAACTTAGACTATATATTAACTATGGACAATTAAACAGCATTATAAGAAAAGATAAGTATTCTTTATCCTTAATTAGTAAAATTTAGGATAGAATTGGTAATATATAAATCTTTATAAAGATAGACTTAAGATAGGCATACCATTAAATTAGAATTAAGAAAGGCGATAAGTAAAAAGCAGTCTTTAGGTTAAAGGAAGGACTATATAAACTATTAGTTATGCAGTTCGGACTTATAAACGCGCTAGCAATTTTTTAAAACCGAATTAATAGTATATTAGGAGAATACTTTAATAAGTTTGTTATGGTATACTTTAATAATATTATTATCTACTTAATAAGTAAGGAAGAACACAGTGAATACACTAAGTGGGTTTTAAAGAGACTATAAGAAGAAGAAATGCTAGTAGCAATTAAGAAATGCAAGTTCTTTACTAGGAAGACTAATTTTATTAAATTTATCATTAAGCTAAGAAAACTCTAAATAGATCTTAAAAAAGTAGAAGCTATAGTAAGTTAGCAAGAACTAAAAAATGCTATATAGTTAAGATTGTTTTTAGGAGTTTGAAACTACTATAGGAGGTTTATTATATAGTGGTTAAAGAATATTAAGCTGTTTATAAGACTTATAAAAAAAGAGAAACTATAGGTATAGAATAATAAACAAAAGAAGTTGTCTAAAAAACTTAAGGGGTTATTTACCTAGGATCCAATCTATAAGGGCGCGAAGAGGCTTTAGGGAAGATTTAAAGGAACAATATAAATTCTATCTAAATCTAAGGGTATATAGCTCTTGTAGAGTATAAGACGTTATATAAAGAGGAGAAAGGAATATAGGAAACTTATAACTAAATATTTGGAGTCTTGGCAGTAGACGCGTGGGCATAAGCCTATGCGGATTTTAATAGGTTTTGACTAAATTCCATTATATTAGTGGAATTTAGTAGAAACTAGTGGAAATTAATTAAGTTGGCGGAATTTGGCAGAATTTAATTAACTTGGCAGAATTTGGCAGAATTTAAGTATAGCGTCAGAATTTATCTATTAAGTGTTTCACTAAGACATTCCTACTATAACTGGGCTAGTCCTATTATAGTACCCCCCCTTTTAACCAAAGGTCCAAATAATTTAATTTTAATTAAGACTTATAACTTATCGCGTGTTATATAATCGCGTTATAAGCGTCATGGTATATTTTAAGTTCTTTTTAATTTCAAGTTTTCTGCTATTATATTTTGTGTCTTTATATTAGGTAGCAGTTGTTTGCCTTTATGTTATATCTATCCAGCCAGAGTAGGCCGCGAAGGATGGTTCTTATAGAATTCTTTTACTAGGGAAGGCGCATCGGCCTTAATCTAGTTATAGGTTTCCTAGGTTTATATTTTATATCTTTCCCACTTAATAAGAAGTTTAAATTGTTTAAATTATAGTTTCTATTGCATATTATTAATTAAGTTAATAAAGTAAGAACTGTTACCGTTGTTAATAATTATAGGAGATACTAGTGGCACTTTATAAGTTATAGGATTATCTTTTAAAGGTTGCAATAAGCTTACATAAAATGTTGGGTATATTTTTATCTTAGTTAGCAGTTTAAGCTTATAGGCGTATAGGCTTAGTTTCTTCTTAATTTAATATAGGCCCATAAACTTCTAAATAAGTTTCTTTAAGGGCCGTTAAGTCTTTAGGTTTTATATATTTAAGTAAACTATATTACCTTCCTTAAAGTCCTATACGGGAGCTTATCCTTTATTTACATACCATTTCTATACCATTTAAGCGTATATTAATTAACTTTATAATAGTTCCGTTAATTGCTTTATTTAATTAGTAAAGTTATAAGCGTTAATTAACTAGATCTGTTTAATCGTGGGTCCTATTATATTAATTTTAGGTTATAGTTTAAATATAAGTTAAGGATCTTATCTATAGGTTGCGTAGAATAGCGTCACGTCTATTAATACGTTTATTATATTATTCGCAGTAAACTTAGTTAAAGGCAGCCATTTTTCCTAATTATCTTATAGGTAGGAGCAGTATATTTATAGATATTATTCCATAATCGCATTTATAATTTTGGTTTAACTATCTGTCTCTAGATAAAATGCAGTTATAAGTTATATTTAAATACTTAATTGTTTATATAGAGCTTACTAGAAGTCTAAAACGAACTAGCTTCTATAGTTAGATATTATTAAATTAGGAAGTCCATGTAGCTTAAAGACGTACTTAATAAAACATTTAGCTACTAATATCGCATTAATTAAGTCTATAGGTGTTGGTAACACAAGGTGATATCACGTAGCTACGGTTCGTAGATAGTATGATGATTGTTCTATTGATTCTTGATAGGAATGAGGAAAGGGGTGAGGAACTTAAGGTTCCTCACCACGCTAGGGCCACGTCAACACGTGACGGCAATATGCCTCGCGTGACGGCAACTTGCCTCATTCCCGACAATAGGAATTATATATTATATTTTTATAAGGCGGTTAACAACTACTATAATATTCGTGAACTTATTACTGTTAGGCAAGTTAACTATAAAGTTAATTAAGATATCGCGCTATCTTTATATTGGAATTGGTAGCGGTTAAAGTACTCCTTACTTCTTTATATAAGAGGTCTTGCTATATACGCATATCCTATATGCTTAAACGTATTTTTATATATAGTCATGCATTATAGGCCAGTAGTATGCTTATTAAACAATTTTATAAGTCTTTATATGGCTAGGGTGCCCTAATATAGGGGAGTTATATATAAATTTAAGTATTTTAAATTATAAAGGTTTGGAATTCCGAACTACCATCTTCTATTAATAGTATAATTAGTTATTTTATATTTTATATTTAGCAAATGTAATATCCTTATGCTGTCATTTTCCTATTTAAATTGCTTTTACTATATCTATTATCTATATATTATTCTTATATTCATATTCTATTAGCTTATTAATTTCTATTTCCCATTTATTAACTTCTAATTTATTTCTATTGAGTTCCGTGTCTAGAAATATAGGATATAGTTTTTTAAAACGTTTAAGAGGCAATAAGATCCATAATTAATTTATAATCCATTTATCCGTAGCGTTTATAGGTAGGTCCTATAATTGTTATATTAATATGCTAGGCTTCTAATTAAGTTTACCCAGTTAGTACGTAATCTTAAAGTTAAATTATAAGAGGTATTTGGCCTAATAAATTTGGCGCTATATTAATTGCTTTATAGTTATAAAGTACTGCAGGCTCTTATAGTCCGTTAATATATATATTAGGAATAACAACCCTTTAAGCTTAGGACGCTATTATTTAAAATATCTAATAATTATAAGCAGTTCCTTATCTTATATCTTATAGTTTAATTTAGTAGGAGCGAGTTTCCGGAAGAGAAAGGCTACTAGATGTAGCTTACCGTCCTTATTATATTGCGATAACACTCCTCCTAGCGCATAATTGGATGAGTCTATTTTAATAATGCATTTAAGATTAGGGTTAAAGTAGGCGAGAATTAGGGCAGTTATAAAACAATATTTTAAGTTGTTAAAAGCTTATTTGTATTTAGTGGTCTATTTAAATTTTATATTCTTTCTTATTAAGTTTACTAACGGCTAAGCAGTTTCTAAGAAGTAGTTAATAAATTGTTAATAAAAATTTGCGAATTCTAGAAATCCTTAAATATCTTATATATTGCTAGGGCTTTCCTAGTTTATAATTACAGCGACTTTCTTAGGGTCTATTTTAATTCTATTGCGGGATATTATTAAGCCTAAGTATATAACCTTGGACGCATGGAACTTGCATTTCTTAATATTATATTATAGGCCTATATCTTATAGGCGTTTAAGGACCATTCTAACGTGTTTCTAATGTTTAGAAAGCAATAACAAGTAGATTAAGATATTATTAATATACGCGGTAATAAATATATTAAGGAACTTATAAAGCATATTATTAATATATTGCTAAAATATACCGGGACTATTCTTTACGCTAAATGGCATTACTAGGTATTTAAAGAGTCCCCATTATATACAAAAAGCTATATACTTCTTATCTCCTTTATATATACGGATTTTATTAAAGGCGGTAACTATATTAAGCTTTATAAAGTACCATACTGTCGGTATCACCCGGGGGGGTACTGCAATTGCAATATGAGGTAACTGGTTCTTTGATTCATTCGTGTCTTTCGCAGAGAATCGTAAGGATCGCGGTGCCTAAATAGGGGGCTGATGAGTCACCGTAAGGATAACTAATCAGAGACATGACCACGTAACCTCTACTCGTACAGACACTAGCGACATTTACAAAAAGGAAAGAAGGTAAGAAAGTATAAAGGAGAAGTATATAGGTCAACAGGTGCTTAGGGCAGTAATCACAAATATCTCAGGTATTGCGAATATTACGGATATTGCAGACGTTGCGGATATTGTTACGGATATTGCGGATATCGCTACGGATGTTACGAATATTGCGGATATCGTGAACATTCGGATATTGCGGTGGAGACAGGTAGGCGCGTACAAGGTGTTACTGAGGTGTCCCATAACAGAGCGTAGTTGAAGTCAGAACCGAAGGTGTAGCGGCTTTAGAAGGTATAAAAGTCGTCGCAGACTATAGGGGAAAGCAGGTGGAAGGGCTAATAACCAAGCATTATATAAGGTTGTTCCTCCTCCTGGGTCTGGTTGCTGTTGTCAGGTAAATTACAATAGGGTATACTGCTATTGGCTAGGCTGCTGAGGGTTATACTGCTGCTGGGTAGGCTGCTGAAAATTATACTGTTACTAGGGTATAGATGCAACAGGTGGTTGAGGTGTCACAGGGGTATTTGTAGAGGGAGCTGTGACGTTCGTAGAGGGAACCGTGACGTTCGCAGAGGGAGCCGTGACGTTCGCAGAGGGGGCCGTGACGTTCGCAGAGGGAGCCGTGACGTTTGTAGGCAGAGCCGTGACGTTCGTGGGTGGAGCTGTAACGTTTATAGGCGGGGCCGTAACATTCGTAGGTAGAGCCGTAACGTTTGTAGGCAAGGGGAGCTTAGCTATAGGAAGGTCGTTTGAAACAGCTAAAGCTGGGGTGGCAAACGACATCAGAATTGATAGACATAATTTGAGACGGTGGTTGATAACATATAAATTAAAAGGTCCTTTAGTATTGATGAATAGCTTAATTTCTGCATCTGACCATTCCATACGGTCGTCCTCGTGGGCGACGTCGTACAGTGCTTGTGGTATTGACTTGCTCTTATTATTAAAGACCCATACTCCATTACGTTAGAGTAGTTGTTTAAATCCCCTAGTTTTAGACCTGTCGGCGTCCTTAAATGTCTGCACCGTAAAATTGTCAAAGTCCTCTTGGTATAATTCCCATAAGCTTTTATCCTTAAAGTTATACTTAGTATACTCATTGATTTTAAACTTAATGTAGTTAGTAAGATCTTCTGCGGTGGTCTTATTGGTTAGGGTAATCCCATTGCCCCAGTTTAGACATTTGATTAACATAATGACTAGTGTAGATTGTGGTGTAGGTCGTGGCTTGTAAAGGCCGTAGGAAGAAAGGGGATACGCTGGCGTTTAGGGCGTGTTATTAACGTGATTTTCGACGTAGCAGATCTACAAGGTAGCAGACGGTGTCGGGGTTGTAGGTAAGTACTGGGTGCTACTGACGCTACTAGGTGTACTAGCTCAGTAAAGAGGTCGTACTGGGTATTAGTATGCGTGATGGACGCGAACCGGACGAAGCCTTAGTAGGAGCCAGTTCTTTAAGTTCCCAGGGCCTATATAGGAAGGGTTCTCCTTAGCAAACGCGACGAGATCAACAGGCCTTGGTAGGAGCGATCGCGTGGTGTCTCTCTTGGGTATTGGGGGTACTGGCACTCAGTGAAGAGATCGTATGGGGTTGATTTACGTGATGGACGCGAACCGAACAAAGCCTTGGTAGGAGTCGGTTCTTTAAGTTCCTAGGGCCTATACAGGAAGGGTTCTCCTTAGCAAACGCGACACGATCAACAGGCCTTAGTAGGAGCGATCGCGTGTTGTCTCTCTTTGTAATAACACCTGGCTGATCTGTAATATCCACTAATCAGTGTCGGTATCACCCGGGGGGGTACTGTAATTGTAATATGAGGTAACTGGTTCTTTAATTCATTCGTGTCTTTCGCAGAGGATCATAAGGATCGCGGTGCCTAAATAGGGGGCTGATGAGTCACCGTAAGGATGACTAATCAGAGACATGACCACGTAACCTCTACTCGTACAGACACATACCTTTACTAAATAGTTAAGCATCCCTTAAATTAGGGGAATTGTATATTAATTTTAAATTATAATTGCGTTTAAAGCTTAATAATTAACATAAAATCTTAAACCTTCTCTTGGCTTTTTAATAAATAGTATAGGTAAGGCAAATAGAGGTTAACTAGGGCGAGTAAATCCTTTTTCTAAATACTTGTTAAGGTATTATTATATTATAAGTAGTTCTTCTTATAATATACTATATAGCGGACCGAACTTTAGTGTTATGCTATACTTAAGTTCTATTTTAAAATTATGCTTATCTTAGTGCGGGGCTAGCTAGTCTATAAATTGTTTTTTAAACTTGTTAATTAAATTGTGGTATTCTTTAGGTATAAGAGGTTAAGGATTAGTATATTATTTCAGCTCTAGTACTTTCTTAATATCTTCTATGATTATAGTAAAGATTTTATAATCTTGTCTTTTTACTAATAAGATAAAAGGCGCGGCCTATATTATATAAATTTTAAGAGGTTTTAATAAAACGTCTTTATATTCTTTACTATAATTAGCAGTTATAGATTTATTATATTGGCTTAAAGTTTATAGCAAGGGCAGTTTGTATTATGTTAAATTTAAATAGTTATATACATATTTGTAGGGCAAATAGTTTTTTAAGCAATAACTTTAACAGTAGACTATACGGAACTTTATTATTTTTTTAACCCAGCTAATTAAAGGGTTGTGTTGTTTTAGCCATCTATGTCCAAGTATTATCTTATAATACTTTAAAGGTGTTATAAATAGGGAAATATATTTAAGGTATTTGCCTATCCACAATTTTATAAGAGCGTAATGCGTTAGTTTGCTATATATTAAGGGTTTGCCGTTAAAGCCTTATAGGCCTTAGGGCTTATTAAGTTTTTTTTAATTTAGGCGTTAAGTTTTTATATAGTTTGTATTAATAAAGCCTATACTAGTGGCTCCGCTATCTATAAGGATTTGTACTTCCTTCTATTTTCTAAGTATTTAAATTTCGCCAAGTATATTAAGGGAGTTATATTGTGTATCAGCGCTAGAAGAGCCTAGATACTTATACTCTTCCACTTCTTATCCTAGGGCGCAACTTGGCCCTAGGATGATTTGTTTTCTAAGTTAACTAAAGGCGAGATACTTTATAACGTCTAAGTATAATTTATAGAGCGGGTATAATTTAAGGAATAAGTACGGCTTAAGGAATGGGAGGAACTACGGCGGACCTTTTTAAAGGGGTAAGTTTGGTAATGCTTTTAAATATATCCCTTTTTACTACATCCAAAGCATTCTCCATTTATGGCTTAAGTTCTTTATTCGTTAGTTTCTAAGGGTGTATAGGATTAAGCGGCATTAAGGTCTATAGAGTTATATATAGGGCTTTTAGGTTTTAGAGACGGATTTTGCTTTAGGATGTATATTAGGTTTATAGTGTTTTAAATATAAGATATAGTTGACTTTAAAGATATTATATCAAAGGTCCTTATTAATTTATTAACATATTATAGCAAATTCGGATAGGTTTTTTGGTAGTTCCCTGCCTATTAACTAGACTCTAATTTTATTCAAGATAGCTTATTAAAGGGCAGCAACTCTAGCGGCTTTATTCTAATCTAGTTTGCTAATAAGGCCTAAAAATTCTAAAAAGAAGCTGGTGAAGTCTTAGTTTTGTTATTATAGGTTTTTAAGTTTAGTAACAGCTATATATTTACGGCTAGCGTTATTATATATTCGTTCTAGTAGAGAGATAAAGATTTTAAAATTAATAAAGGTGCCGTTACGGAAGAATAGATCTATAGTATATGCAGCGTCTTTGCTTAAACCAGACATTCTATAGCTAACCTTACTAGCTTTAGTAGGGTATCAGTTATAGTTTATTAAAAGTTTAAGACGGAGCTTAGTTACAAAGGAATGTAGGTTGTTTTAATTTCTATTAAACATTAGAGGATTAGGGAGCTTTTTGGATTTTATAGTGGGTATTAAATTCATTATAGACATGGGTTAAGCTACTATTACTAGCTTAGTGTTCGCATTTAATGGGCCATGTTTAGATACGGTTACTTTAATCTCGTTTATAGGCGTTATTATTAGGGTCTCTAATATAAGTGCCTTAACGTTGCAAAGTTCTTTGCAGAGTACTTCTATTAATCACTAATGTTAGGCTTCTAGTGTAGCTCGCTACTAAGCTAGGGCATCCATAAAGGACTATTGCATTATGGTTAACTGTTCCCTGACTAGGGATATAATACTTATAGTTATTAAAGCAGATTTAGGTTCGTTTGCCATTTTAATAGTAGTTATTTTAATATAACGTAATATAAGGGCGCGAAGAGGCTTTAGGAAAGATTTAAAGGAACAATATAAATTCTATCTAAATCTAAGGGTATATAGCTCTTGCAGAGTATAAGACGTTGCGTAAAGAAGAGAAAGGAATATAGGAAACTTATAACTAAATATTTGGGGTCTTGGCAGTAGACGCGTGGGTATAAGCCTATGCGGATTTTAACAGGTTTTAACCAAATTCTATTACATTAGTGGAATTTGGTGGAAACTGGTGGAAATTAATTAAGTTAGCGAAATTTGTCAGAATTCGATCGACTTGGCAGAATTTGGCAGAATTTAATTATAGCGTCGGAGTTCATCTGTCGAGTGTTTTACCAAGACATTCCTACTGTAACTGGGCTAGTCCCGTTACACAACCCTTAAGATTTATTAACTATAGTTAGAGATAGTAGTTAAAATAGATATATTAGACTTTATACTAGGAGTATACTTGCTATAGAAGTACTAGGACGCATAGCACCCAGTAATATACAATAGTTAGAAGATAACACCATTGGAACTAAACTATAATATTTATAATAAGGAGTTATTAGGAATAGTTATAGTACTTAAAAAGTAGAGAGCATTCTTATAGGGTATAAAGAAACTATTTATAGTTAAAACAGACTATAAGAATTTAATAGGATTTCTAATAACAAAGAAGCTTAACTAAAGATAAGTTAAATAGATAGAGATGCTTACAGAATATTATTTTAAAATTTAGTATACTAAGGGTACTAAAAACGCAAGAGCAGACGCACTTAGTAGAAAGGTAGAACTATAGAATAAAGAAAAGCTATTAGGAGCAATATTACGCAAGGATAAAGACGGATTAATTAGGTATAATTATCCTAAGATTGTAGTAATAAAGGAAAAAAAGATCTATTAAATACTAGAGAGTGTATGGTTATAAAAGATCTAAGAGGCATAGAGTAAGGATCTAGACTTAGAGCAGTATAAGTATTAAGAGGCTATATATGTACCAAAAGCAATTATAAAAGAGTTTATAAGAGAATTCTATAAGGAAATAACTTAAGGACATAATGGAGCTACAGGCTTAGTATTAAGACTTTAAGAGAAATATATTATTTAAGGAATCTAGGGACTAGTAAGATAAGTTATAAAAGAATGTTTAGATTGTTAAAGAAATAAACCGATAAGGTATACACTATATAGAAGGCTATAACCTATTAAGATACTAGGGAGACTATAGGAAGTTATATTATAAGACTTTATTATAAAGCTACCAAAGTTAAAGAACCTTATTACCAGATAGGATTATAACGTAATCCTTATAATAGTAGACAAGTTAACTAAGTAAGACTACTTTATAGCATATATGAAAGAAATCCTAGCGGAGAATATAGCTAGAATTTATATTAAAGAAGTGTTTATAAGGTATAGAGTACTAATAAAGATTATATTAGATAGAGATCCAAGATTTATAGCAGTATTTTAAAAGGGATTCTTAGCGGAATAAGGGGTTTAAGCAGCAACATTAATAGTATATTACCTATAAATAGACGGTTAAATGGAAAGACTAAACCAAATGTTGAAATAGTATTTAAGGCATTATATTAATTATATATAGAATAATTAGGTATTGTTATTACTAGTTATATAGTTTATATATAATATAACACCATAGGAAGGGATAGGCATATTACCCTTTAAGGTAAACTATAAATATAAGCTAAGAATATCATTATTGCCACGTTAAGTAAAGAAAATAAGTAGTATAGCTAAATAAAGAATAGAGAACTTAATAAGTCTTTATATACACCTTAA
>Ga0307507_10005278_pt1 | contig 21419 bp, 4 predicted proteins | sample 7_EM_MG_FD_207223 | JGI IMG/M metagenome (GOLD analysis project Ga0307507, IMG submission 207223) | Populus trichocarpa ectomycorrhiza microbial communities from riparian zone in the Pacific Northwest, United States - 7_EM | ecosystem: Host-associated > Plants > Roots > Unclassified | place... | reverse complement strand
ATATTAATAATAAAATTAATATATTTTATATTTTATATATACTTTCTTAATATTAGTAAGCATGCATAAAAGTATAATTTTAATAATTTTTTATTTAGCCGCACCTTAGTTAATACTATACGCTACATATTATAAAATGCGTATTTAGCCACAATATGCTACCAAATACTATAAAAATGCTAGTAAATTTTTTCCTAATGCTACTATATACGCTATACTACTACCTACAAGTTACTGGAAGATATGTCCCTTAGCCCACATATACGCCACTATACAATTATAATAGGTTTCGCTATATAATAGCTATATATAGTATTTAGAACTATCTATAGTTGCATTATACTCTTATAATTGTTACTAGTATTAGATAGTTTTGGTATCTTCCTTACCTTAGCCTACTTTTAAGCTTAAACCAGCCTTCTCCTCATACACTAACTTCTGCAGTAATAATATAAATTTAGTTAACTTTAACATTCTTTACTTAATACTTAACTTCTAATTAGCTATAATAGTACTATAGTAAATAGGCTTAGTCTGTCCTTATTAATCTATCTAAGTAAACAGTTACTTTACCTCTAAGAGCTTATAGCTTAGCTTAACCATAATAGTATAATTTATATACTATAGGTTAATAGACAGCCCAATTAATATAAAGGTATAAAGTAGGATCCATTTAAAATTATTAGTATTAAAGGTTTACCTAGCCTCGGCCTTCTTAATATTAGATATACTGGCTGCATAGTAGAGCACCTTGTTTTTACCGTATTCTTTACACAGCCTATTAAACCAATAAGCTAGTATAAGAGGTAAGTAAGTAGTAATAATAATCTTACATACTAAACCGTCTGTCTATTTTTTAACATAAACGTAATTGCAGATTTTTTTAGCTTTAAAGAACTTTGCATTCTATTAAAAATGGCGGTTAAGTATATTAGTAAACTCCTTACTAAGCAGGTTAGTAGTCTACTTAGTAATAATTAGGTCCTTAAGTATACAACTCTAAGTTTTTAGGTGTTTATTATCAGACTTAATTATAATAGGGGCTTACTAATCCTAGTATTAGACAACCTAGGCTACGCTTGCTACCGTTTTCGCGTTAGTATATAACTCAGCTTAGGTAAGTTACGGTATCTTAGGTTTAGTATTTAGATCACTACTATCTTCTTCCTATATAGCCAGAAGTTCCTTATATCGGTACCTCTACTCTATCCTTACTTGGTCCTCTATAGCTGTAATTATAGCTACCTTAGTGTTATTAGGGTCGGCCTATAATATAACTAATTTAAGATAGCTGTTCTTTAGGATAAGCTTTTACTAGTTAAACCAGAGTATTAACTCCCCTTTATATATCTAAAATATTAGAATAACTATACGGAAAAATACAGCTAGTTCGCCAAATTTCCTATCTACTACTACTCTAGCTGGGTTAGTCTTTATATCCTTATAGAGATAGTTAAATTCCTTCTTCTTTAGCTAGATATTTTCTTTTTTAAGTTTAAGCAGTACTTTAAACTCCGTTCCCTTTAGCTTATCTACTTCTTCCCACTTAGGCCTCTTTAATCCTGCCATAATAAACCGTATTAGTTATATTAGGTTCCCGTTATTAGGCGTACTAGACACACCCCATATAGTAGGGCTGCAATTATATATAATATAGTACTCCTTAACCACATCCTAAATAAATAATATTAAGACTCTACTAGTCATATCTAGGTGGCATTTATCCCAGAGGATACGCCCAACCTATATTACACTTTTTAATACCTAATGCATTCTAGGGGATTGGCCAGTTAGGTGTTTTTATATATTGGTTTATATAGTAATAAACTCGCATATCAGTTATATGGTAATACAATTTTGTGTAATAATTAGAAGGAATTAGGTTAAGTATTTTAGCGCTAATAGTTTCGTTATATTAGGGGTAGGGCAATAATTGTTCTTAAACCTAGCTTTACCCTATAGGTATAGTAGCAAAGTCTTACTAACCATATATATATTATTATCATTCTCCTATTATTCCTTATTGGTCCACTTAAAAGCCTTATAGATTTACGGCTATTTGTCCTTTTTTAATTTACTAAACATCTTAACTTTATTATAGCTAGGGGCGAGAATTGTAATCTAGGGCGGGTTAAAGCGCTTTATAATCGCGCCATTTTATAACATTACACTTATATCCTTTAGGAATCCTAGTAGGCCTAGGTTTAGCATAAGAACGATTAAGCAGCTTTGCTATAGGTCTATAGGGTATAGCTTCTTAGAGTTATCTTTATAGTAGTATATAATTAGCTGCTTTACTGCCTATAGGCATTTTATATCTAGTAGATATATCTTAGGTAGGTAGCGGGTTATATCCCTAATAGCTTAGGCCTTTTAAATATCTATCACGTTCTAATAATAAAAGTAGTTTATTAGCTATTAAGTAATTATTTATATAGTCTTGCCCACGCTAGGTTTGTTTGCATAGATACTACCTTCTTTAATTATTTTCTCTTGCTTAAATACCCAAGCCATATATACCACTTAGTATAGGCTGAATTTAAAGCCTAATACAAGGCCCTAATTAGGGAGTTTAATTAGGGTGGTCTTAAAGAGTGCTTTTAATAAGACAAGTAGGAAATACTCTAGAGTAAGCAGAAGATCCGCCTCTATTATATATACTAGTGCGCTGTCTAGGTTGTCCTTCCCAGCCTTATAGAGCTGGGCTAGGAAATTTTACTAGTTAAGTTCTTCCTCTATATCTACATCTTGGTCGTTATTATTAACCAAATCCTTATCTTGGTTATTATTATTAACTAAATCCTTATCTTAGTTGCTGTTATTAACTAAATCCTTATCTTTATCTCTACTCTCCGTGTCCTTGGAGTTAGTATAATATAGGAACTAATTATCGTGTCCACTAGCATATTACGGCAATTTACTATCCTCTACGGTAACATCTTAAGGGGTATTAATGGTTAGTAATATGGTAGTAGGGTTATCTATTATATTATCAGGCTAGTGTATACCTATAGGTTCAGTAATAGGTTGTAGCGATTTGCTATTATCTGCGGTAATTTCTCCAGTACCGCTGTTACTTATTAATATAGGCTTATAGGCAGATAGGTTACGTCTTCCCTTCACTAATTACCTTCTACGCATAACTGGCTTATTATTACTGCTTTCTATAAGGGTCCCTGCCGCTAATTTTGGTTAAGGGCGCTTTTTATATCTATTTAGGTTGGCCTTATAACTGTTTAACTTCCTAGGCACAGCCGGTTTGCTTTTATTATCCTCTACTAAGGCACTTATTGCCAATCTTAGTTAAGGCCACTTATTATATCTACCTAATTTAGTCTTACTATTGTCCGATTTCTTATGTCTAATAGGCTCGCTCTTGCTATCTTTCTTAGAGCTATATACTGCTAATCCTAAACAACTTCGCTTCTTACCTTCTCCTAGTTTACTCTTGCCGCTAGCCTTATACAACATTAGGACTTACTAGCTATCTTTTATGCTACGTCTATTACATCTAGGCGCCTCGGATTTAATAGCTAGCGGTATATTATTAGTAGCAGCAACTTAGGAGTTTAAGCTAAGAGGTAAGAATAATACTATAAGCACAGCCTTCTTTATGCCATTTTTTGCCATTTCGCTAAAAGCTATAATAAGTGTGCCCTCTAACCGTATTACGAGGTTTTCATATCTCTATAGTAATATATAGATGTTCTTTTCAGGCGGACCGTTAATATTAAGCTCTATATAGGCTTGCAGTTCCTCCTATAGCTTACCTAGAGCTATATATAGATTTCCGCTTATTAGATATAAGACTTAGACTACCCCAACTATTAACTTACCCATTAAGCCTATAGATTAGATTTCAATCTTAATATCTCCTATATTAATTATATTACTCGCCGCTAGGGTTACTAGCTAAGGTAAAGGGATACCAGGTAGTAGGTTTGCAGTAATGTCCATAGGCTATATTATATACAGCAGCTAAAGTGGCGTCGTCTTATCTTATACTTTAGTCTTTTAGAGTAACGTATATTTATACAAAGGTAGGTTTTTTAATTTATTAAAGGTACTTAGTACCCTCCTTACGCGATTAGAATAAGTACTTTCTATAATTTTTAGGATCACCTATAGTTTTTAATCCGGTAGAGTATTAGCAAATTATGGGAGTTACTTATAAAACTCCTTAACGTGTCCTTCTTTTATTATTATAGAGTTGCCGCAATATATTACGTGCTTAGGCTTAACTTTAATTATAATATCTTTAACCCTCTCTTTTAGTCTATTATAGTTTTTAATAGTTATTCCAAAGCCTTGGGTAATATCCACATCTTTAGTTAGCTTTAGGTTTGCCTTATATTACATATTTAGCTTTACCCATAGTTGCGTCATTATTAAGTCGCTTATTCGGTTAGGTACGTATAATATTATAGCATATATTAAGTAGAAGGTAACTATTAAAATAGAATAGCTTTATATAGTAGCTAGCTAGTACTATACCAGTATAACTCTAGTGTTAGATATAGTTAGAGGTTAGTTATTAGAGAGATAAAAGGTGGGGTAAATAAGGTAAATAAAGAAGAGGTAAAGTGGTAGATTTTATAATTACCCACATATACCCATATAGAGGTGAAATTGGCTGTTATTTACTGCTACTAGTTGGGGTAAATACGGCTAGACTTAGTACTATGCAGTTAAATAAAGGCACAATTATATAAGGGCATAATTATATAATATATAGGGACTACTCTACCCAGTTTATTTAGGGCTGGGTGGCGGTCTAGTACCGCTAAACTCTTACAGTTTTTAATATAAGCGATTTGTTAAGTGCCTATAGAGAGGTAACTAGTTATTACAGCATAGTAGAATATAGGAGATTGTAGGCGTTACTATATTTCTTATTATTAATAAAGTTAGTATATATACGCGCCGCTAGAATTAAAGGGCTGGCCTATATCTATACGTGCGGGCTCTATCGCTGTGAAGTGTTTACTATATAATAGGTAGTATTTCTAGTAGACAGCAACGTATTGCACTTATTATAGGCGTCACTATATTTCTTATTATTATACAAAGTTAGTAAATATGCGCGCTACTAGAGTTAGAGGGCTAGCCTATATCTATATATACAAACTCTATCGCTGCGAAGTGCTTAGTATATAACAGGTAGTATATCTAGTAGACAGCAACGTATTACACTCACTTTATAATCACTAGTGTTATTATTATACACTTAAGGGCCTGCTGGGTAAGTCTATCCAGAATAATAATTATTTAGTATATAGGATACTTCTATATCCGTACCTAAATATCTAGTGCTTATTTAAACACATATCTACCATAAAAGGTTATAGGAGGTTTTGTATCTTATATTATAAGTTTATATAATTAATGGCATTTTACGGCATTTTGCGGCATATTGGGACATATTAGGGCATATTAGGGCATATTAGGGCATTTTAGAATAGTAGACATGTTATATATACCTAGCATCTAGCCGCTTAGCAATATTAACTTATCTTATTATTTATCTATTTAGTGTTATATAAGAGGTTAGTGTTCTACTATAGTATTTTCTATATTAGAGTCTCTTATATTTAATATCTTTATTTTAGATCTATTTAGAACTATATACGGTTTTATAATATCCTGCTCCCTACCTAGTACTCTAGCAAGAGATTATTTAGCTAATAATACCTTTTCTCTTACTAATTAAGGGAGGAAAAGACTTATACTTTCTAGTAGTAGTAGGCTGTGCTTATTAGTAATATTTTTAATAGATTATAGTGTTTAAGTTTCTGTTTACCTATAACGTAATTAGCCTGCCTATAGTAAAGTACTTTTACTTTACTACTTACTTTTCTTTTCCCTTACCCTTTTACATGTCTATATGCTTATATTATAAACTATAAGAGCTTAATAGTACTAAACCATCGCCTAGCCTATATTAAGAGATAGGCTAGATAGGGTAGTTCCCTTAACTTATACTATACCATATCTTCCTCTACAGGTTAGTCTTATTACTATAAATTCGCCTTTACACGCGTTTAACCTACAGAGTGTATAACTATATACATTGCCGCCAAGGCCTTATATATATAATTTTATTAGGGCGCGTTTTATCTCCTTATCTTTACTAGTTAACCTAACTCTACTAACTACCCTCTCTTACTCCTATCCTACTAGTATCTACCTCTATAACCAGTGCCTTTATAGATCTATCTAGGCTATAGAGCCTTATAATATAGTAAGTTAGCTGCCTTATCTTTAACCTTAGCTATGTAATAGAGAATCTATATTTACTAATATATTTATATAGACTACCACTTAACACAGCCTGCCACTAAAATAGATCTACCTACTAATTATTTTATAACTTATAATATTAACTACGTCTATAACCACAAAAAGTTCGCTAAGGGCGTTATAGTTTTTAAAATTACCTTAACTATAGCGGCTGTGGGCTCTAGTATCTTGCAAGGTAATAGTAAGGGCCCTATACTTAACAAGCCTCTTCTTCTAGAGCTTGGCAGTCTATACCTCTTGGCCAATAACGCTCCAAAATGCTATCTCTATCTATTTACCGGCTATATACGCGCCAATTATCCTTTTAAGAAAGCTTCTTAACTTTATTACGGCTGTGGTAAGGCTAGTTATCTTAAAGCCAACTGCCCTAACCCTATATATAATAATTATAGGGAAGCTAGTTATTTTAAGAGTAACTATCCTTATATAATATGCAACTAATATAGTGCCATAGGCCATAGAAAGCAAGACTATCCCCAGCTATTAAATAAGAAGAAGTGGACTTGCCTAAACTATAACTTTCTAAACCATTAAACTGTCTTTTATAGTTAGGTATATAAGAACTACGGAGTTATAGGGCACAATATTAATAATTATATAAATAGACCTACTTTAATTTAGGTAATAGACGCCGCAACCGCTCTAGGCAAGGTAGATATACTAGGTACTACCACTTTAAGTATAGCTACTACCTCTCCCTCGCCCAAACCCCTTAATACAGCCGGCTTCCATCTAGTAGCGGATAGCCCAGTAGATAATCTAGACACCTATATAGAGGATAGTGATTCCATAATAGCCGAACCTTTAGATATACTCTAGCTTCCAAGCAACAACCACCTTATAGTTTAGTTTGTTACACAAATTATTAAAGAGCATATTATAGCATATAGCATTACATTCCAGGTATCTTACAAGGCCGGTAAAATACCTACTTACTATTTATATAAGATAGCGTCTATCTAATTTACAGATGCCAATATTACTAGTAACGTTAAGGTTAGCACTACTAATGCTGCTTCTTTGGTTACTTAATAACTATTATATCCAACCACACTTAAGCATCTTACTTGCATTCTCCTATAAGATACCACGACCCTGCAACTTTACCATATTAGGTTTGTTACCGCCTTTAACAAACTCACACTAAGTACGCGCACGTTGCTTAGCAAGTACTTCTTTATTAACAGGGACTTCGGCCTATTTATGCCATAAATCTATAAAGCTTAGGATATACTGTTAAATAATCCTACAGTTATTATCCACTTCTTTATACTAGGCACTAAATAGCTTAATAGTTATATTACAAGCCTAAACGCAAGCCTATAGCAGCAGAGCATTAACAATCCTTTAGGTTGCTAGTGGAAGAACCATAATATAAATGTCCAGCTTAGTATACAGCTCTTAGTAGAGAACTAACCATCATACAAAATCCCCGCAAGGTATTAGTTTAATAGCGTTCTTAAGTATTTTATAGTCTAGTTCTATACCGCAGTTATAAGCCTTAAGGTTATTAACCAGAACCCCTAGGTACCCACTATTATTTATCTTATTACCTTTCTAGGTAGCGCGGACTAAGTCTACTACACTATTATCCAAATGGTTAATGGTCTTACCCTTTATACTAACTCTATTATTAATATCTCATTTCTAGGTGAAGACGCAGATAGCCAGGCTAGCTAGAAAGGAGTTATTATTAATACTACTCCCTTTAGCTCCGGCTATAACTACTATACTTTTGTCTTTTAACTACAGGTAGGTTATAAGTTTACACTAAACCCTATATTCGCTCTGGAGCATGTCCTAAACAGCAACGACTTTATAATAGTTAATAACCTAAGCAAGGCCCTAATTATAGCATAGGGTATTAAATATCTTATAACTAAGTATATCCCTAAGGTTAGAATCTTCTAAGAGATTAACACTCTACGCCACCTATAGTAAGGAGGCAATAGTTTCCAGATTAAGCACTAAATTATACTATCTAATAACTTCACAGATCTCCCACGTATTAATTACTTTAACTATAATATTACTAAGTATAAGAAGAACTTGGTTAATAATGCCCTTAAGGCTATCTTACCACTACTTAATAAAGAGCAAACAGGTGCCTATACTGCGCTTAAATATATAATAGGCGGTATTTTGCTAATCCAAGGCCCCAGTAGTGTTGGGAAATCAACTTTTCTAACTGTCTTAGTATAATACTAGTATTGACTTAGGTTGCCCTAGTAGGATCCTACCAGAATCTAGGTCTTATTACCGCTTAATCACTAACTGGATATACTGGCTAAGACGATTAATAATATACTTATAGAGGACTATAAGGCACTAATTGCGTAAGGCCGTCTCACTAAATTTCCTATCGTCCTTTGCCGCTATATGCGCTCAACGGAAACTAAGGTCTATATATAGGATACCATTATACAGCGAACAGCGGCAGGCATTAATACTCATCCTAAGTATTTTAAGAAACAGGATAACTATGCTATAATTAACAAAAACGCATCTATGCTAAATATAACATTCCTGCTCTACCGTACGTTTAAGGCTAGTAATGCTACCAGCTTTAACAAGCGGTTATAGGTTATAGATTTATCTAAAGGTCAGTATCTATTACGCCTTATAGGTGTCCTGGATAGTAACAGAAACCTACATCCTATTATAAACCCTAATATAACTAAATACGCCAAATTCCGCTAATACTTACACTGATTTATACTTAGTGACAACATAACATAAGATAATAAGATAGGATTAACACTTATAGCTAATATAATTATTATATACCTAGCTAAAAAGGCTAATATCATTCTTATAACACCTAATGTAGTCTCACAGACCTATGTACATTCTATTAGCGCCATATACATAGTTTTCTACAACGAGGCTAAGAAGGTATCTAAGCTAGGCAGTCTTGCTAAATTCGCCTAAAGCAGACTATATTTAATCTAGGGAGGTCTATAAATCTAGGCTAGCAACCCCGTGCCTTAGGTTTTCCTTAGTAATATATACTAACTAAAACTAATCCTTAGTCCTAATTTTAATAATCTATTCTACCATTAGAAATCTATCTCCCTCTATATATATCTCCTTGCGGCTAGTGCGGATACAGTGTAGTTCTTACTACAATATTAATTTATTAAAGATATTGTATATCTTATAAATGCTATCCTGCCATATAGCCAGCTTTAGACAAGCCTAATAGTTAAGGACCAAGAGTAGTTAAAGCTAGCGGTGAGCTTTTTTAAGGATATGCTATACTATAACCACCCTATCGCGTTCCTCGCCGTTAATAGTACTATATAGGTAAACAAGTTCAGCTAATTAACGTATAACCTAGTCCACGCTTAACGCGCATTCTAGGTGGCCATGGCGCTAATAGACTTTAGATTTAAGCCATTAGAGGTTAGCCTTACCATTCTATATATAGCCTAACTTGCCATCTACTCCGCAGCGCTGTATACGCTTAAAGAATGGTGCTACGCCCAGCAAGATAGCAGTAAGTGGCGGGAATTTACGCCAGTAATTAGCAAAATTAAGGTCTTCACTATTAATAGCATCTAAGGCGGCTAGGTGGAGTTATTAGTATATAATATAACAGTCGCTAGTCCGCTAAAATTTGTCTAGGATATAGTAAGGAACCTTCTTATAATTACTAGACCACAAGCAGGCCTTATTATCGTCAGTAGTCCCTAGGTAGTCTATAATTATTATACTAGTAACAAGACCTTTATAAACACCGCATACTATAAAATTAAGAAGTGGTGTAAAAATAATAAGGTATTTATTAACCTTAAGAATCCTAAGCGGAAAGAGAACTTCCAGTAACTTATCGCCCTATTTAATATTAACGAAACTATACAGCGTGTCTACCGCCAGCGTACAGCTAATTACACGCCTATTTTATACAGCATAGACGTTAACTTTGATATTGCTATCCCTAACTTCGCAGGTGTAATAAATATCAGCAGTACCGGTAATTATATCAAAGTATGGAACAAGGCTAATAGAGAGGGCGCTAATAACAACGGCTAGGACGGTGCCGGTAATAATAGCAAGGATAACGATAATAGAGAGGATATTAGTGGCGTTAGAATATAAGGAGAGTAGTAAGAATAGATATTATAGATACTATTAGCAATAAGACCCTTAAATAGGGACACTAAATAGAAGTTAAGAGTGGTAGTAGCTATAGGCCTTTAGCATTTATAATTTTGCTATAGCACTAGATAAAATACGGTATATTGCGACACTATATATTATAGCCAAATAGGATAGACTCTTAATAATTATAATCTCCAAAACAGATAAGCGTATTATAGTAAAGATAGCCTAATTTATAAAGTCTAGTAACCCTAATTTCTATCCCTTATAGGCTAGTGGTTAATTAATACTAATCTATAATCCAGATTTTAAGTACTTAACCAGTTATATTATAGTCTAGATATCTTGCTAATAACCACAACCAGTCAGCTAGCTGCAAGCTTCAGCCTTTATAGCTAACTAACTATATTAAGTGGATCGCTTGCTATCCGCTAACTATTAAGCTGTCAGCTAGCTGTCCTAATTAGGTAAGTAGTATAGCTAGTAGAGCCTTTAGTAGAGCCTCTAACCCGGTTTTAGCGCGTGCTATATTTAACTAAGGGTTTACTAATCTATAATAATTCTAGCTTAAAGCCAGACTCTATAATTAATTTCCCTAGCTACTAAAGCTTTACTAGGGGCTTAGCACAGAGCTCTACTAAAGGTTTTACTAGAAGCTCTACCAGAGAGGCTCTATAAAGCTCCCTTAAAGCTCTATACGGAGCTCTACTAAGACTCTACATAGAGCTCTATAGAAACTCCGCATAGAGCTCTACGGAAACTCTACATAGAGCTCTATTAAAGTTCTATACAGAGCTCTACTAAAGCTCTACACTAAAGCTCTACACAGAGCTCTACTAAAAGCTTTAACTATTACCAAATCTTACTACTAAGGTAGCGAGCTGCTAGCTAGCTGCAGTCTTATAGCTAAGCTCGCTAACTACTTACATTATTAGCAACACTAATAGCGATGCTAACTTTTGGACACACTAACCGCAACTATTATTAATTACTCTCCGTATAGTACGGGCCGCCTCTATTTTCACTAAACTGTAATAACCCTAAATAGTATCTAATCCTTTTCTCGCCATAGCTGCCGCCAAGGTAACATGACTTAATGCCCTCTCCTACTTATATTAGGCAGTTCCCTAACCTAGGCTATACTATTGCCGGCATTAGCACGCCCTTACTATATCTTAAGAAACTTGTCGCTAAGGCTATAGGTCCTTAGAATAATACTTATCCTACCCTACTAGCTACTAGCTAGCAAAACACAGAACAAATATAATATCTATATAATTGCCCCTAATAGAAGAGCCTATAGTAAAGGCGATTTGCTATACCACGCCTAGATGACCTAAGATTATATATATAGATAATAATTTTAGGGCTTCCTAGTATGATAGGAGGTCTTACTATAAGACAAACTTAACTAAAGTTACTATCTCCATATAGATTAGATCAACCGTAATTAATTAATACCTTCTAGCCCACCTAGTAAAACGTGTCGCGCTAGTAATAGGGTTAGATAAACATTAGCAATATATTATAATTAGGACGGACACCTACATACTATCTCTATAGATAGCTATAAATACAGCCTGGCCCACCCTATAATAAACTGCCCTTAACAGAGCAGCCCTTAAGGCCCCATTATTTCAGATAGGCATAGTCTCTATATAGGCGGCCCATATTCACTCCTTATTACAATCCACCCCGGCCTCTAAAAACATCTTAACTAACAGCTAATATTTAACTATGCGTAGGCCTTAAGGCGTATTGGGTAGTGACACTAGACTTAAGGCCACGTCTATGCTTAGGACTGAGTTTATACCATCTAGTTGCCGCCTGTAAAGTAGTATAACAAGTCATTTAAGATTACAGCCGCAGTTCTGCGTATAGCTAAGCAGGGACAAGTTCTATAAGTTTATGGCAGCTGCATGCCCCTTTTCCGCATCCACTACATAGTTAATGCCAGGCCGCCCTAGCACCTTTATCTTTTTACATATATTTAACTATGCGCGGGCTAGCATATTCTGCATAGCCTTATATACCTATAGCACTAGTGCCTTCTTGCATTCTACTACTTAATGGATAACTTTCTGGATCACCTGCTTACGCAGCAAATCGTTTAATCATCCATAAAATGAAACGTACAGGATACTATCCTTAATAATAACCTGCTTAAAAGTCTGTTTAATAGTATTAAGTCTCTCCACAGTGATACCCAAGCTGGTAATAAGCTGCATATCTTTTCGCGGGTCCATAGCGCTTATAGAGTTATACCACACCGCATTTACGGCATACTGCTGTTATATATCGCGTCCTATTGTAAAAGATAGTCTAGTATCTTAAGTAGGGAATAGTAGTGTTTAGAATCCTATGCTTAGTATAACAGAGAGGCGGCGTGACGTTAGTAATAAGTAGAGCCTCCTAACCCGACGTAACACAATCTGGCGCAAATTAGCGCAAAATGCAGCGGATTGCGCTATCTAGCGCGTTAGTGTCTACGGACATTACCATACTCTTACTTGTAACATAGCATAAGCCACAAACACTACTTTAAACATACGGTTTTACATAGATATTGTTTTTAGCCCCCTTCCAACTAAACTACAGCAAGTTGCAGCTTAATATAGCAATTTACAAATAAGCTCTATCTAGCGGCAATATGGAAAGTGCGGGACTAAAGTAAAAAGTATAGGCGGTCTAACCCATTACAAATAATATTATCTAAGAAAACAGAAACGGAAGAAGGATAGATATAAGGCCGTTAATATTAGAGAGACAGATAATAATGCACCCTTATGCTATTAAAGCTTAGGGGAGTATTAGATAGCCTATTATAGGGCTAAGCTAGAGCAAGATAATAAGTGGTTACTCACACAATATATAGACAACGATGCACTATGCTATTAAATCTTAGAAGGGTATTAAACAACTAATTATAAGGCCAAATCGGAGCAAGATAATAAGTGGCCACCCGCATAAGCTCTAGGCGATAATATTATCAATAAGCTAAACAATAGGGCTACGGATATGCACTATAACAATAATTCCGTAATATTTAATAGGGTGCACAACCTAGCGATAGTTAAAACCAATTAGTAAACTTTAACTAGAACATCTATAGACGTCTTTTAGACCAAAACATTTAAAGAGGCCACTGGCCGCACTATAGAAAAGCCTCTAGGACAGAACCAAGAAAATCCATAAACTGTGGACGATACTGCGGTAGTATATAACATTATGCCGTATATTAAACGTACTAGCAGTACACCAGATAAGACACCTCCCCTATTTTATCCTTTTAGTAGTAAGGCAGAATACGCATAGGTCTTATAGTGGGTAAGCCATAAAACTTCTAACTATACTATTAACAAGTGGTTTAATAATATTAGGCTTTAGGGAATATTTACCAACTATTTTTCTTGCTAGAGTGCTAAAGATGTTAAAGCAAAACTACTTTTAAAATAGATGCAATCTAAGAGCAAGCAACCGCAGTGGATTAAAATAATTATAATTATAGGGGACCAGTAGCTGCTAGTACGTCACCAAAATGCTCTAGAGATTATATCCCTTCTTATTAGTTACGGCCCTTTTTAAGGAGACATAACTTTCTCGCCAGTGAGGTAGTACTCGTCAGCAGGAACAAGAATATACAATAAGCTTAACACAGCAGACTAGTAGTAGGAGACGCAAGAGCAGCTACTACTTAGCGCAACTATAGTGCCAATTATATTAGCCAGTGACAAGACCTAACTAACACAACATACTGGCGGCAAGAAAGCATAGCCGCTCTATATTTTAATTGGAAACATTAAACTGCGTATTTAACAATCCGTAAATTAACCAGCCCTATTACTACTTGTATACCTTCTAGTCTACATACCTAGCAACCGAATAATACAACTAGCGGTGTAATACAAGACCCTCGCGGCTATCCTTAAATATATGCTTTAGCGACAACCCTACTGCTTATACGGTTAAGCTAATAATGCCTATAGCGTTAGAGAAAGCTAGTAAAGAAGGAGTATGTCTCCTATATATAGATAGCTAGGATTAACACTACTTTCCACTTCTAGTTATATTTATAGCTGATTATAAAGAACAGGTCACATTTACAGGTATTAAGAGTGGCCGCAAATGTTCGATTTATTATATATATACGAATAAACGGCATAATCTAACGACTGCTATCTAGCGGCTATGGCCGTTTCGTATATACTAATTAACAAAAGACCAAATACAAATGCAGTAGGAAGGTTACAATACTAATAAGAAGGATAACTTAGATTATATTTAGCCGTTCTACAACTTTATATAGGGCTATAATCTATCTAATATCTATAAGATGATGGCGCCTAATTTCCTACACTAGGTGCTTAAAGGCCTCACTAGTAAACACCTTATATACTAGATTAAGGGGCTTATACAAAGTAAAATATAGGCTAGAAAATATTGGGGCCTTAATATCCCGCACATAGATAGTTACGGCTAGGAGATATTAAATGTTAATACACTTATTACCACCCGCTTTGTATAGGTAGAGCAATTTACTAATATAATAGTGTAGGATAGCTAGGCAAATATCAGCTAATAGACAGGAAAGATATATAAATCTCTATTATAACAATTGGTCCCCACTATAGCACCCTTACTAAAATAGAATAAAGGCGCTATACTATTTATCTAGGCGTTTATAGACTTCACTATACTATCTTAATATATATTATACAATAAATCAACCATCTAGTACCTAGCAGTAGCTATTTATAGAATAAATAAAACAAAGGATATATTCCTTCCGTTTTAACCAAGCAAGGTAGGACTACTACACTTTAATATTCCTAAGCTATATGCTATTACCTACTATCCGGAGAGTATCTAGCGACTAGGAGCAATCGGAGGCATAGATATAGAGTACTTAGAGCAAGCATATAAGCTACAGAAGGCATTCTACCGTAGGACTAACAAACGGAACAACTACAAAGAGCAGATGCTATGATATAACACTATATATCTTAACACGATGCTTTAGAACAAACTTAAGCTATAGGCGTTAACTAATATAATCAACACAGCAGACCTAATAAGCGCAATATAGATAATACAACTAGGTCCTGCAGTTAATGTATACGCATATCGCTTATATATATGGAACTTCGATAACTATACAGCTTAGATACTTTAAGACTAGAGAATTAACATATCTATCTAGCGTACGGTTAAGGAGGTATAGTGCTAGATAGAGATTACTAACCTTACATCTAAACTAGCCCCCTTTATAAGGGAATGCTGTAAGCAGATTAACAGAATCCGGTAAACAGACTAGGACGTTAACCAACTAAAGGCCAATAATAATTGGGTATTAAAGATGCCCCTAAGCATCCATTACAGCATTATATACTATATTCGCTTTGGGAAGAACGCCACTGACACCAATAAGCTTAATAAGGTGTTTGCTTAATATACCCCATTATAGGCTGATACTAGAGCCCCCCGCTATAATACTATAATAGTATGAGAATATAAGCAGGTAAATAACAGCCTCTATAGTAATAAAGTTGGGAGGCTTTATCTACTACTTATAATCCAGGATACTGGGTAATTAGATAGAGAGGGCAAATACCTAAAATATACTAGTACGTTAGTAGAGACCCTCCAAGTTTATAATAGTGGTAAGATTAACGCAAGAACCAGAATACTTAGAGTATAGAGTATAAAGCCATCTAGTAGCAGGATAAGACGCACGCTAGATACCCTCTAGATATATAATATCAACTATATCACAAGGCCCATCTCACTCGTGCTAACGGACATTAATGTTATAGACTATTTCTTTATAAATAACTACAGCGATTAGGATATATATAATACTATATATAATAAAGACTTCAAGCAAATAAATAGGGCATAGGTTAATGCATATATAAGGAAATAGGCTTGCACTAGGCGGTAAATAAATACAACTTAGCCAAAACAGCGGTAAGTTATAACTAGCGGCGCCAGATTGCAATAAAGGGGCAGATTGCCGCAACCACAACAAACTAGAACATAACACTACTATATATTGCCCTCTACGCGCTAGCTACCCTTTATATCCTATACACTATACCCTCTACCTTAAAAGTAGGTAAATATCGTAAGGAACTAGGCTTCTGCGCGGTATAGAAAAAATATTATATAAAGTAGGACCCTACGCTATAGCAAGGCAATCTAATCGCCCTATTATAAAGCCTAATAAATAGTCAGGCCGCCCTCCTAACTTATTATTATAAGTTAGTTAAGGCTCTTTTCTATTTACACTTAGTAAGAAAACCCTAATTTATACCATAAAAGTTAAATAGGTTGTTATTTAAAGCATATTAGGTATAAGACTTTAGACCATCTAGCGTCTTCTAGGGAAGTAAGGTATATATAAAAGCTAAATAGTTCTACTAGACTAACATACTTATCCTCTACCTATCCTATAAAAAAGTAAATAAAGATACTATAAGTTAAGTAGTAGCTCCTAAGATAATCTGGATCTTAAAGGGGATAATATCAAGCTCTATACTATAATTATCTCCGTTAAAAGGCAAGGCTGTTATTAATACTATTATATGCTATAGTACGACCTATTATTATTAATTTCGATAACATTATCCTAACGGACAGTCCTGTTCTTATTAGACGAAAGCCCGCAAACCCTAAGCGACCCTAGGACATCCAAAACCTATACTTAAAAGAAACGCATGCGTTACTCAGATAAATAACCACTATAGGATAACTTCGGACGACGTACAAAGCAGCCACTTAGCCCGGTTAATATAAAGATATACAGTATTGCTCAGACACGTCTTGTTATATGTATAATAACAGGCTCTATGCCTAAAGAGCTCTATCTCTTTCCCTAGCCAGAAACAAACATAAGCGGTCTAAACACACTAATAAAGTAGACGTAGAAAGAGGCAATTGCTATTACAGACCATTATAAAGGCCCGATAAATGGAGCATTAAGTATACTACTAGGGCCAGTAGCACATAAGGTTCACAGTCCTTAGATTTAATAGCACTGTGCTAACCGGTTTTCCAGCTATATAACCAACTCAGCGTGTTTTGGTGTGCTATAATAAATATAGTACGCGATACCGTTGCCAGGAGCTATAACTGCCTTAAACTAGATACCAAGGTTATGGCAAAGGAAGTAGAGGAACTACTTAAGGATAACTACTTTACGCTCAGTGGCCTAGTTAGTACTTTGCCTTTTACTATACCTAACTAACTAAGGCTAGGATGGAGAGACAAGATTTAGGGCGCCGATTATCGCATACTATATTAAGCGCGTATTCTTTAATACTAGGCCAAGGTCACTTGCCCTTAATAAGAATAGTGCTAACCTGTTCTCACCTATTACAGCTAATACAATATAGCTTATATACGTGGCGATTTAACATGCGCTTAAGGACTACAGAAGCGGAATATAAATTATTTATAAGTTTAAAGCTAACGCTATAGTTACAGGTAAAACCATAGGAAGCCTCTTACTATACTTACTAAAGCGTATTATAGATAGTTGGGAGTAACTATAAAATACCTAAAAGAGCTACTAACCCAAGCGTAACAAAAGGCTACGTAGGCTACTTCTATAATAAGTTAATAAGATACGGAATATAACCAGAGATAAAATGCCATAGACTTAGTAGGCAATTAGCGATCCTTTTAAGGATACTATAGAAGATCTAGAGGAACTAAATCCTAAGTATAATAATAGGTTTACTTAACAACCGCATACTATAAGTGTAAACATACAATATTACATTAATCGCGTCGCAACGTCATATCGCGATACTTGCTATATGCTATAGCACTTTACCGCCATTTCCTATTTTATAATATCCCGCCATTTTAATTGTTGTATGCGGGCTAATAAAGATAATACAATAGGACAACGGTAGCCCAGCGTATTTGTTACCAAGAATAAGCCCCAAAACTATATATAAGGTCTCCTTCTCGCAGTATACTAATAAGACGATTTTAATGCCATATAACTATAACATTAACGCCATTAAAGCGCTCCTTAAACAAATTTAAGGTGACAATAAATAGGAAATAGGAATTAATCACCGCATCTTATAGTATATATTTGCCGGCGAGTCCAAGGTTATAGATATTACAAATAGTGCTATACTAGAGGATATAAAGGCCCGCCTATAGAGTAGAGATGGATGGGTAATACTAGAACTTGCTAATAAAGAGAATAAGAGTAGAGAAGGCAGCGGAATAGATAGGGAAAACAACAGCAACAAAGAGGATAAGAATAAAGAAGGCAGTGGAATTAACAGGGAAAATAATAGCGAGAATAAAGACGATTAGGGGTTTAGTGGTATAGTGCTACTATTACGGCGGAACTAATGTAAATATTAAACTTAAAATAGCAGGTTAACTAAAGGGCGTTATTAGGCGTATTAAGGTTATACTATACTACTATTAGGTTAAAATATGTTCTTTATATAGTATGTGCCAGGCGTATAGAATAAGCAGAGAACACTAACTATATAGAATAAGTAAAGGGTACTAACTGCGTAGACTAAGTAAAGTATACTAATTACGCGGAATGGGTAAATACTACTAACCGCGTAGACTAAACAAATACCATTAAGTATGTGGGATAAACACTTAATAATAACTGTGTGGGAAGAGCAACATTTATCTATTACTTAAAGTAAGCAAAGTATACCAATTGCGCGGAATGGGTAAATACTACTAACCGCGCAGACTAAGCAAATACTATTAAGTGCGTGGGAAGAGCAACGCTTATCTATTGCTTAAAGTAAGCAAGATATACAGAATATGTAAGAAGGGCATTATACGTTAATTGCGCATTAAGTGCAAAAAAAGCTTAATAGAATAAAGGCACCACTTAACCAGGTAGCTGCAAATACGCAATTAGCTGCACCGCGTTGTTAGTTTCTGTTAAATGCGGCAGTATGCCGCTCCTTAGTTGATACCATATGCTACACGTTGCAATGCGCGAAATGCGCATTTGGCCGCCAAATGCTGCCAAATGCTGCAAAAATGCTGGTAAATTTTTTCCTGACGTTATTGCCTTTAGTTCCTCTGTAGTTTGCTAGTAAAGGGGGCTATAGCCTAGGGAGTTATTGGTCTTTAACTGAATCTTATAATTATAGGTTTAGTGGGGGGGTAGTATATCTAAAGCTGCTTTTAAAAACGCGTCTTTATGGTTTAAGAGGTAATTAGGGAGGAGGCGCTTAACTAGTTCCTTATTAGTTTCCTCTACTAGCACTTTTTCCCTCTTAGCGATAATCCGGTTAATTTTATATAAACTAGTAGTAAAGACTTTGTTGTCCTTTTAATATATATTAAAGTGGAAACCTATAGCACTAATTGCCGCGATATCTACTATAGGGGTGTTATATAATAGTAGGGTTATCCGTGGCCTTAGGGGCTTCTAGGGTATTAGCGTTGTCCTTACTCCTTTTAGCTCTCGTTGCATCTTCCAAAGGTTGTCCTTTATGTCCTATTAGTATGTCCTCTTCCCTATTGGCTAGATCTTCGTAATTTGGAAGTTGTCTACGTTAGTGTCCGTTCTACTTCCGTAAGTAGAGTCCTCCTCGACTGTAGTCCTTTGGGGGAGTATCCTCGTCGGTACGGAGTTCCTGCCGGCCTCGCGGCGGGCATCTTCTTGGGCGAAGGCTAGGTCGCGGTTCCTGATATCTTGCTAGTAGGTGGGATCAGCCTTCGCGGCTAACGTCTTACGGTCGCTACGGGGCCGCTTTGGTCGATCAGAACGAGTATTGATTCATTTTAGTTCTGAATCCAGCGACGAACATCGGGCTGCGAGTCTTTGGTAGGTTGGTAGGTCGTTTAAGGCTACCGCGATCTTCTCTTATAGTCAGACCGTTAGCTTGTTGTATAGGTCCAAACGATAGTTCTTAGGGGGAACCTGGCCTTCGCCTACTAGGTGTAAGAATTAAGTCTAGAACTCGGTAAAGGATTAGTTTAATTTCATTATTAGGTAATTATAGTCGTAACGGGCATCCTGTACTTTATTTGGATTAACATAGATAGCAGCCAGATGCTGTATTATCTTGTTAATAGATATAAACCGAACAGGTAACTCGTCCTTAAACTTGGCCTAAAGGTGTCGCTGGGCGTTCCCAATGGTTTAACCAAAGAGGTAGAGCATTTTAGCTTCTTTAGAGGGGAAATAGTTATGGTTAATACAAAGCTTTCCTCGTACCTAAATTCTCTAGTTCTTAAAGGTTAGGTCTACGCCGTCTAATAATAGTAGGGGGTTAGGGAGCTTGACGGACTTTAATTGCTTTATTATTATGTCCGTATTCTCTGGTATATCGTATTTAGTTAAGCGAATAGGTTAACTAAGGCTTTATAAAGGGGAGGCTGGGCTGTTTTATAAGGCAGTAAGGCTTTCTAGGATCTCCTTTAGAGTCTCTTATATACTTTAGGCTTGAAGACGATCGACCTTCTAATTAGTAGCAAGGGCACGAATCTACTTGTGTACACCTATAACGTTGTCATTGCCTTTAATTTCTAATCCTAACTAGATCTCGTGTTCCTCTTGGGTAGAGGTAGGTCTTTTAGATAAGCTCGCTTTAGGTGCCATCATCAGCTTCCTAAAGTTCGTCGGAATTGTATAATTCAGTTTTGATTCTAGGGTTCTTTTAGGGGTACAGGTCAAGTACAGTCTGGCCTATAAAGTGGGATATTATTAGGGCCTTCTCAGGCGTGGTAGTGTGAGTTTTTTAATGTCTAAGTATAACGCGTTGACGCGTTGTTACAGACAAAGGTCTTCTTTTAGGGTGGGATATTATTAAGGCCTTCCTAGGCAGTGTATGGAGAGCTTAATATAATGTAATGGGCTTGTATAAATGCTTCTAAACTAAAGCTTATAGATTGCTACTATACAAGAATACTAAGCTAAGGAGAAGAAGAAGAAGAATCGTTTAGGGGCAGTAGGTAGGCATGTCGCGAGGGCCGCTAAGGCGCTAGTGGTAAGCGGGCCAATAGCG
>Ga0307507_10005277_pt1 | contig 21419 bp, 23 predicted proteins | sample 7_EM_MG_FD_207223 | JGI IMG/M metagenome (GOLD analysis project Ga0307507, IMG submission 207223) | Populus trichocarpa ectomycorrhiza microbial communities from riparian zone in the Pacific Northwest, United States - 7_EM | ecosystem: Host-associated > Plants > Roots > Unclassified | place... | reverse complement strand
GGTTTTTGAAGTTTCTCGAATTGGGAGGACCGGTTACGGTTACGGTCTAAGGCACTGGGCACCAAAAGACCGGACCAGACCGGACTTCCAAACACTACCCAGGAAGGATGGCCAAGATGCGACAGAGCGCGGACACAAACGTGAATGCCAGCAGAACCATGAGAGCGGTGTTGATGCCTGCCCAACAACCTCGCCCCTCCCCTTCAGATACACAGATGAACTGCACGACAGCACACTACCAAGCTGAGAGGGTGAGGATTCTAGGTCGAAGGACGTGTGGCGCAGTGGGCGTCCAGGGCAGTGATGAGGATCTCCAACCACCTGGGAGCAAAGGCTGGTAACGAAGAGGAGAAGTCAACAGTGCCGACTCGTTCTGTAAATTTAGTTTCATGTTTTATAGCTTGTCCTAATCTATAAACTTTACACTGATAATTACCTGAGTGCAATGACCCCGCAAACAACAAGAAAGGCCTGTGCTGGGATCATAATGACCAGTGAAGCATCCAGTACCTGACATTGATACAGTAATTCCATTATCAATCTCGCAGCTACTTCGCAGTATAGTACAAGCTCCTTGCCATTTTTTAAATCATTGGTGAAGAGATTATCAACTTCGCAGCCACTTCATGACATAGTACAATCTCCTTGCCCTATTTTTAAACATCAGTGAAATGTCCAACATCCGACATGAAGGCTGTAATTCCACTATGAACCTCATAACCACTTCACAGATAGCTACAATCTCCTTGCCATATTTTGATCATTTCATATTGCGGAAGTAATGTTATATCCAATTTATAATACCATCGTAATGCTACAGTGTGCATGTAATTGGTTATGAGCCGTTGTCGAGACAATATAATATTGTGATGGGATCATGAACGTCATCTGGCTAAATCAGGATTTCCCTGATTTCCTGATGAATCGATGATAGCCTTGGTCTCCTGGAATCCCTGCATGGGCTCCACAGGCTCACCCGCACGATGCAGAGTATCCCCGATATGAGCTATGCAAGATGTGTGAGCATAGTGCTTGCGCAAGTCTGAAACATTACCCACTGACGACTGCTTCATGTTACCTGTAACATGCGATATAACCGACCTGTCCTGGATTTAGGCTCTGCGTTGGAACTTCTTCTGGATGCAGAATGCCTAACTCTGTTATTTCATATTTTTTCCGAGTATGACACGAAGATATTTTATCGCCTAGAACGTGATTCAATGAGAGAGATCGACAGGGATAATTATTCTTGCCTTTTCGAAGGACCCCCTCCTGCACGTGAATCAAAGATATAACCCCACGATACCTGGCCACAATTATTGACTGGTCACCGGTCACTGGTCAATAATTGTGGCTCCAACAACGTTCACCACTCGAAAGTGATGTCCTCAGGTCCCCTCTCAAACTTCGGTTGTCTGGATGAGCTAATTCAGGTAATATATCAAACTGTTAATCGATTTGTAGTACTTTCGACTGTCTCTGACAATAAATGGAATATTCATCTCGGACTCTCTGGACCAGAAGGTCGGTGGTGGCATGGAAGCTGGACTGCAGCCGATGTAGTCAAGGTCGTCGTATGTGTCCACTCTTCGAAGCAGCTGAAGTGCCGAACACTAATGCGGTCGAGCAGGGCTCAAAAGCATCAGACCATCTGATAGAGAGTTTTGCTGAAAAGCTCGCGGGGGCGTTTGCTGAAGGCGAACTTACTGTTGGAAATTGGAGACCTGATGAAGATGCAGAAATCAAGGTAAAGCCTATCCCACTGGTTAGATCTCCGAGAAATCAACTGAAATTCTACGTATTTCATAGCTAACCCTTGGACCTACGTCGAAGACGCCGATGCATGTGCCCCTTGTTGAGATGACTCAAGCTGATGCAGCTTCGCATGCAACAAATGTTTTCCTCGAAGTGAGAGCCTTCTTTTCAATTGATATGTATTCCAGTCGGACATATGTCTTCCCTTTGAAAGATCGCTTTGCAAGCGCAGTCCAGGAAATGCAAGTTATACGCCCCTAGTGTGGCATACCCACCAATAGCACCCTCATCATTGTTATCAGGCAAGTCTTTGCAACCTCTTGCTTGCCTACCCTTCACTTCCTTCAAACGTCCCTTCTTAACTTCTATAGCTGACACCAAGGTAAAAGCACAAGTTTCCTCAGCTGCCAGTGCTTCGATGTCCAAGGACACACCAGCCAAAACCAGCCATAAGTCCAAGGAGAGCGTCGCTTCCGCCAAACCATCTAAATTGCAAGTCGCAAACGAGGAGGCGCAAGAAGAAATCAAGTCTCTAAAAGCCCAACTCGACAAACAGAAGAACTTGAAGCGTATGGTCTCACCTCCCGAAAGTAAGCCTTCAAATTAATCTGTGTCCGATGATATCTAAAAGTGCACAAGAAACTGCTCCTATTGCGCATCATCCCAAAGGTGCCTCATTGGCAAATCCAAACAAGAAGGCCAGAAAGTATCAGGCTATCGAGTTTGAAAGTGACGAGGAGTAGGAATACACTGGTTTCGTTCTCAATATCACGCCTTGTCATGTCCATACGGATTGAACGTTATCTTCAATATATACGAGGTATATCGGCGCTGTAACACACGCAAAAAGTGTGGTGGACGCTTGTTACATTCTTTCTGCTTTGAACCTAGAGATCTTCTTGTCCAATTTCCTATCCTCCGCTCCCTCAATTGGTACCCGCTCTCCAGCAATTGAGGTGATGACTGTGGGTGGACGATCTGGGCGTCTGGCTGAACCAGGAGGCGAAGGGGATGCGACGACGGTCGGAGGTCTTGAAGGCCTTTCTCTGGGTGCAGGAAAGGACGGTGATTCGACGATCATTGAGAAGGGAGATACAGTTCCCTGGAGAATAGCTGATGATGGTGGTTTAATGGCCTGCAGTCCTGATTGGGATTCTGAAGGAAGAGTTGAAGGAGGTATGCGTTCAATAACAGTAGGTGTGGAGGTAGGAGTTGCCACTTTTGGTGAAGATCTCATGTCATAAGACACAGGGGTGACAGAAGGTGAAAGTCCCTCATTGCTGGAAGGGCTAGCTGTGGATAGTGGCATGGATGGCCTTCCCGCCGCTTGTCGAGACACCTTAAATCGAGATGCCCTTGGTTTGCCGCTTAGTGAAGGGGGAAGTTTCACTTCTGCTGCTTCACCTGCTAGAAGAGGTGTCAGGGGAGGAGCCCCAGCTGGATTCGGCTGATCAGAACTTGGGGGTATGGTGTGCAAGGAATTCCCGTCAGGTCCGATATTATATACCTCGCCTTTCTTCAAGAGTTCCAGCACTTCCTGTAGACCAGGCTCTTCATCTTCACTTGCGCTATCTGCCTCTCCACCTACAAGTCTCCCGTCAGAGTCCAGTTTTCCTGCTCGGATGGCCTGTTGCAGGGTGCGAGCGCTGGATGCGGGTAGGACAGAAGAAGCGAACGATGTGGATGGAGAAGTCGATGAATTGTATACTGACGCTATTCGGTTTGCCCTGAACTGGGAAATCGCAGGTTTGGCATGGTCCGGAACTGGCAAGTTAGGTTCACCCAACTGCAGGAAAAAATATTCAGAAAATGAGATGTGAAGAATTTCTAAGAGAAACCTTATCGTGTCTCTCCCCGGATTCTTCAGAGTGATTCCTCATCGCGGCAGCAGTTTCTTCGCCAATAGTAGTTCTTTTTCTGTGATATTCTAATGCAATTTCACGTTGATGCTGTGCGACATCGAAGTCAAAGTCATCTTCTTCGAGTGTAGATTCCTCGCCACTCTGTGCGCCATCTTCAATATCAGACGCGTCACCCTCAGACTCGTCGTCGGAGTCACGTTCTTCAACTTTGATAGCAGGCTTAGGGATAGTTCGCGGGCCAACGGGTACACGTTCCACAACGGACATTTTCATTGGAGTGTGCTTGTCAAATTCCGCTTGTGACATCAATGTCGGACGATTGGCTGAACGAAGTCTGGCAGCAGTAACGTCCCCCCAATTGACGTCGACGGAAGCTGTGGTTGGAGACGGATCGTCACGCGAATCCGCAAAATTGACCGTCTTTTTCTTCGGCGACGATGGGTTCTTCGTTTGAGCATCTTCCTCACCTTGAACCCTCGTTACTCCCTTCTGACTTTCTTGTTCTTTGGAAGGCGCCATATTCCGCAACAAAGTCCTACCCATTTTTTTCTGCAGCTCCTTGGCCTTTATGAGTCGTTCCTTCTCATTTTCTGCTTCTTCCTTCCGCTTCCTCAAAATTTCCTCGTGTTCTTGGCGTTCTTTCTGTTCTTCCCGAAGCTGCTCTTGCCTTTCCTCTTCCTCGAGTAAATCGAGGATTCGTTCCCGTTGTTGACGAGTCTGCGTGGGAAGGGCCACGAGTGGGACAAGAGGATCTTCTTCAGCTAAAAGGAAATTTCCTAAACCCTGAACTTCAACAGAAGCTATGGGTTCGGAAATGTCGACGATAGGAAGCCCCTCCTCGTTTACAAGCTGCAGCGACTATTTCGGCAAAAGACTCCCCTGACTTCAGAGCGCGGACATACCTCACCCTGTGCGTTGCGACTGCGGTTGAATTCTTCGACAGCATCCTCTCCGACAAGATCTTTCAATTTTTCTATGAGCTTTTGGACAGCATCAGGTGTAAGTTTACCACTGTTCTCTGAGGAATCAGACTTTATTAAGTTGGGAAATTGGTGTTTACGAGAATAAATACCTTGCTGACCGCCTAGATTGTGGTCACCTTTCGTCATATGGTGGATGAGAGCACTATTAATATTATTTACCGTCAAACAACGCGTGACTGTAACCGGACGCGATGTCACGCTGCTCAACGACCATCTCTCGACCGTCAATGACCACCTTCGTCGCCAACGGGCTGCTGGGTTCAACTTCGCCATCGAGTGCAAGCGGCTCCAATGACGCGCTGTCCAAGTCTAACGCGATATTGGGGGCGTCTTTAACTCCACAGACAGGCTTTCATGCTGGAGGAGAGAAGCAGCAAGTAGTTCCAGGTAAAGTTCACGTTTTAATGGTTTCCCAGACCCTAATTGTACGACCTTCGATACAGCCTTTTCTTTTGAAAGCAATGGATTGCTACCGAATTCCTCACTCGGTTCGTGTGAGAGCGACACGACAGGAATCCGTTCTGAAGATGAACATTCCACAGCAGCTTCTTCAAGTTCATTCACCCTATCCGGGCTTTTAGGTGAATCCCATTTCTTTTATCAATTCTACTTTTGGCGTATTTGCATGGACGCGAACATTTAACCAAAACCTTGATATTTTGTAGGCGAACCATCCCTACCCTTATTCGCGCCGGGCCTCCTCGATGGCGCTCAAAGCGCTCATCATTCAACGCCTATCTTTTCTGGATGTGCAGCCAGGTCTTCAGATGTTGATCCACCCCCAGTCGCTGACGCTTTCGGTGTTCCTTCACACCTTGTCTCTCACTCTGATCCCACCCAGACGCGTCCCAAAAACGCCACGCATTTGTCTGTGCGGGCAACAGCTTTCGATGGCAAAACAATATACCTGCGGCGAAGGACTAAGTTTATATCGAAGGGTTCTGCCGTGAGTTGTGACTTGCTCTCCCTTGACATCCCTAATCTTCTGAACAGTCGACAACGCTCACTAACCAAAGGATGAACAATTTGCTGGATGTTCCCATTCATCGACTCATGGATACTTTATCATCCCAAGCGGTCGCGAAATTGCAAAACCAGTGAGCAGGCTAACGCTCTGTGTTCAAATCTGAAATAATTTTGTTCCGTTAGAGATCAGAATAATATACGACAAAGTTCTGATGAATTTCCTGCTTCAGAAGAAATTCTCTGGGTTGACCGTTATCGCCCACATAAATTTACTGAACTGATGGGGAATGAGCGTGTTGCCCGTGACACAATGGCGTGGCTTAAACAATGGGACTGGTGTGTTTTTGGTAGGAAGCGCGGAAGAAAACGCCCAAGAGACGGCAACGAGAACTTCGATAAGGAGGATGAATATCATCGACCTCAAGAGAAGGTCAGCATAAATTTGATTTATACGGGGTCTCTCTAATTTCCCACAAAGTTCCTTTTGCTGTCTGGACCCCCAGGACTAGGAAAGACAACACTAGCGCATGTAGTGGCGAACCAGGCGGGTTATGAGGTGATGGAAATTAATGCCAGGTTCGCCCCTAACTCAAGGATACGTTATTGCCACTGCTGATGTTTTCACCTCAGTGACGCCCGTTCGGGTCAAATTGTAGATGATCGAATACGACCTGCGCTCGAAGCTGGGTCAGCAGTAGGCAGCGTGAAACCAGTGCTTCTGATTATTGACGAAATCGATGGCGCCACAGGGGCGGGGGAGAGCGTGCGTCAAACTATGAACATATTTTACGCTGCATTCATTCTTTCTACCTGTAGTCGAATACCTTCATCCACAAACTCGTACAACTTACACAAGACAAGCGGAGAAAGAAACGTTTGTCATGTGTTCAACATTAGAGCGCATTGACTGACTATCCGATACAGAACGTTCTGGCCAGAAACGCGATCACGACGTCAAGCGGCCAATTCTTCGACCTATTATCTGCATCTGCAACGATCTTAATGCTTCATCCCTTGCAAAGCTTCGACCCCACGCCCTGCAGATAAGATTTACACGTCCCTCAGATGTTCACACAGTGAAACGTCTGCGAGAGATCTGCGAAATTGAAGGTCTAAAAGCCGACTCAAGAGCATTAAGTACCCTAGTAGGCCTTGCGAAATGTGATCTACGTAATTGTCTCAATACTCTTCAGGTATGCAGGATATATGATTGAAACATGGTTCTCATGGTCCTCATTTCACAGTTCATCAAATCGCGGAACGAAGAAGTTACCGAGTCTGTAATTCGAAGAGCAACATCTGGCATGGGAGCAGCCGATAGTTCAGTAGTATCGGTTCTGAACAGCATCTTCAACCCCCTCTCGAAGAAACGCGTCAAAGAGCTTGCCCTTACTGATGATGAAGAATCGAGATACGTCACTAGACTTAGTCACGAAATCGAAGGGAGTGGGCGGGAAAGCGGTATCGCTACTGGTAAGCAACCTAGTAACATCTCGATGCCATTTGATGGGCCTAAACTTTTTTTTTTTGCTTGACAGGATGCTTTGGACATTACGCACTCCTCCGACGCCACGACGCTAATTTGGCAAGGCACGAACGAGCCACGGAATGGCTGACGACCTTCGACCACTTCTCTTCAGTAATGTATTCGGACGGCGATTTTGCCCTCCATCAGTATTTATCATATACCCTTGTTCCCTTCTATGCCCTCTTCCAGGAGCGAGGAGGCGAACGCGTGGAACGTAATCAGGCGGATTGGGAGGTGTGATCTCATTATCTCTGCTTTTCGTTAAATGCGGGTTTACAAGGCCTATCCGCAGCACACGCAACTGACACGAACCAATGAGGAGATTTATAAGTCTTTTTCGGGATTTTTACGAACAGCCGTTCGTCAAGGTGGGCATTACAGGCACCTTGTTAGCACCCCGATCCTTCACATGGAATTTGCTCCACTCATCAATCGAATAATCTCGCCACCTCTGCGACCTGTTCGTCTGTTGAACGTCATAGTTGATTTCTGTCACTGATGTGGTGTAGGTCAACAGTCAAGTTATTCGGCCGGAAGAACGCGCCGTGATGAACAGGCTGGTCCACATCATGGTTTCGTTAGAACTGCGCTTTGTTCAAGAAAGAGCTGAGGATGGCCAACTATCATATCGGCTCGATCCGTATGTTCTCTCTTTTTGGGCCTTATCCTCTATTATAGTGACAAATACCTCCAGGCCTATCGACGTCTTTGTCACTTACGACGGTAAACGAGCAGCTGATATTGCCGTCTCGCGATATGCGGTGCGCCACCTTGTAGCGGGAGAGGTCATGAATTTCTATTGCCGGGAAATTCGTTTTACTGACAGACTCCACAGATTGATGCCAAATTGATCGAACGAGACGCGAATATTGTTGAGAAAGGCAAACGAGGGAAACACGATTTCTTTGGGAATTCCATAAAGTAAGCGCCACTGCCGCATATATTTGTCGTCAACTCATCTTCCGTTCATAAGATCTGGAGAGCTAGACCTAGTGGAAAACTCTGAACATCCAAATAAACGAGCGAAGAAAGATACCACGGATGTCGCAGATAAAGTATGGATAATATTGTCCAACTGTTCAAAGCTAACATCTAGTATTCACTAGCCTCCAACCGATTTCTTTGGACGACTGATTACCGTACCTTCCGCCAGCTCTGCTAAGGCTGCCGTTCGCAAAAACGTCGAGAAAAAATACCGAGTGAGCTACCGATTCGCGGAAGGCAATTCAGCAGCTGTGAGGAGACCTGTTAAAATCAATATGTTCTTGTAGTGTTGTGACTTGTTTTGATGACTGGGGGTGTTGAGTCATTGTGACACGGATGCGTGTGACGCGCTCTAGCCGACGTCGGGATGTGAGCCATGAAGTGTGACTCAGGGGCGGCCTATAAGTTTCCTACTTCGTTCTCCACTAACCGCCCACTAAGTATGGCTCGTCGTCAACACACTACCAATGCCGCTCCCCAGCGCACTTCTGCTCGATTGAAAGCCAAAGTTGACACACACGCCGAAGCTCCAAATGAGTCTACTCCCCCTTCAGCAATCCCACAATCGATACCCCACAAGAAAAAAAAGCTTTCGAATACATTGATACCTCAGACCGACAACGAACGGTCTGCTCTCAGCAGGGTTAGAGGCCGCCGTGGTCATCTCAAGTTGATGACAGAAATGCCTCTTGATATCTTGCTCGAGATATTCAGCTACCTTCAACCCATGGATTTGTTGCACCTTGCTCGAGCGACAAAGGCACTTCGTGCCATTTTGATGCAACGATCTGGTGCAGCTTCAGTTTGGAAATCGGTGCGCCGACTATGGACAAAAATTGTATAGAGTCGACTAGACAGTCATTACTTTCAGGCATTTTCAAATGCGACACCAACACCACCGAGTTGTCCCCCGGATCTCAATCTCCCGCAATACACTAATCTTCTTTATGGCCGTCACTGTCAAGTCCGTGAAATCTATTTCGTTTGACCCCTTTGAGTGACGCCACTTAGTTTTGTAGTTCCGTCTATGGGACACTGGTTGATTGGTACAACCGACTTCGGACGTGTTCCAGTTGCATCCCGTCAAAGTCCGTGGTACTCTGCCATCGAATTTTCAATATAAATTGATGCCCACGTCAGATATCAGTCCGGGTCATCGAACAGTGACGAGTTGGTGCAGAATGCTGAACTGATTACCAACCGGTGGATGGTAAGGATCGCTGGTCGTATGTTCCCTCATTAGGCTTCTTCCGTTCGTCCTTGTACTGATTGTTTTAGATTATTCAGCCGTATTTTTGAAGCAAGATTACGATCACAACCTTCAAACGCTTCGTTCGCTGAATGATACTGCCGCATTAGCATTTATTGCCGATCGAAAGAAGCTCAAGGCGGCGCGATCCCAGGTATGGATCGACCACTGGTTATAACATAATCCTTAATTCCCTCCACAGCATATTTCTGCGTGTGCACGATGGGAATTTCGACTGAAAAGAGATCACAGAGATGACCTACAAAAAATTCGCACTAACCGAAGGGAAGCGTAAGTCAAACCGCTGGTTATCAAACCTTCTCCGCTATATATTTGATTCCTTTCATAGAATCGTTGGGAAGCTCCGAGAACTCGGTAAGTAAACTGTCAACTGCCGCCACTCTTTTTCGCTCAATATTCTTAGGTTATGGGATAGAGGTTGACCGTCTATACTGGCGGCAAGTACGTGACCTTCCGGGCGTGAACGTATCAAAACCGCTAACCGAACGAGGTGCGCACTCTCTCACACTCCTGTCGCCCAATCTCACCGCAGCAGTCTGGGAGAATCTGCGTCCTGAACTCATAGACATTCTGGATGCTATGAGGGGAAAGCGTCTACACGAAGACCGTTCTTCGGTTGTTTCAAAGCACTTAGCCATTTTGAGAGAGTTGGTTGATAGATATACGAAGAAGCAACCTAAGCCCGCAGTGGTACCTAGAGCTATCGACCTGGCCTTGATGGAGCCCTTCCGCAGTGCGGTATTCAACACTGAGGCGAAGAAAGAAAGCAAAGTGACTGAGCTTTCAAAATTGGAAGATCATGTTCAGCCTCTAGTGGTTTCTTGGCAAGATTCTGCAAATGAGTTTCTGGCAGGACTCCTACCCTCCACCAAACGCTCTGGGAAGCGTAAGCTCGATACCTCCCAGCTCATGCTTGCAGCGATTTTTTTCCGCTGCCACTGGTGCACAGAGCCGATATCGTATCCTAGGGTCCTTGTCCATAACTGTCTCATGAAAACTCGCTCACGCAGCAACGGAGATGGGGATTCCGGGGAAGAAACTGAGGATGAGAAACTGCTCGCTTTGGTTCCTTCGTATGTTGGCATGCCTTGGAATTATGATAAGGAGCAAGTTACATTTGACGAGGAGGCGTGGAAGTGCGCCCGAAGCGTCATCCTTGCTTGTGGAGAAGATCCTGACACCGTCACCGCATCCCAGATGGATGACAAGGATCGAAGGGTTGAATGTCTCCAATGTCGTACTCAAACTGCCAGAGGAAACCGACTCGTAATGAAGTGGAGAATTGCTGTAAGCGCCGCTTGGGCATATATTAATTAATCATTTTCCAATCTGATTGCATGGCAGGTTCTACACGAAATAGAGAAGCACTGGGAGGAAACGTCAAGTAAAGGTTGGTCCCTTTTAGGCGACGACGACCTGCAGAAAGCCAAGGTCCAGGAAGCCAAGAATAAGTCAAAGTGGCGTGAAGGCCCTGAGAGATGTGTTCGTTGTGATTTTGCGTCGAGTAGGTCGCCCTGGACTTCAAATCATAACCAACATTGGTATGGCGCTATCCCGATCTTAGCATTGAATACTGACTTTTCACCAGTTCCGAACGTGCCACATATACTCCCCTAGACGCTGCTATGAAAAGACCTCCTTACGCTGTCAAGATCTAACTTTCCATGAGGGCATTACATATACCCCTCTAATCTCTATGAACAAACGCCATACATGTGTCAAGATAGAAATTTTATTACAAAATATAACGGAAATCACGATTGCGGAGGTCAGTGAGATCAAGGAAGGCCTGTTATAGGATGATTATAAGTGTCGATTGTTATGCCCAATAAAACACACCCGATCAATATGCTTTTTCGTCTTTGTTCCATCAGGTAGTTGTTGAGAAATGTACACGTTATCGTAGGCATCATCTCTCTTTTCCGCCTCCCGTTGTTTATTCTCAGATGTTAACATGAATCGAAGTATCAAGAGTAACATCGCGGACACGAAGAGGCAGACAGCGATAATAGCCCAGGGAGTGTGATTTCTTTGCGCCAAAGTCTAAGGGTGAGTTTTATTTGTTGAACGAGAAGCAGCATACCGCGGTTGATAACGGAGTTTCCACATAAACGGCCCAGCGGCATTGCCAATGGCGTACGCGCACAAAATAATGGCATTCGTTGTTGTCCCTGGAAAGGCAAGTCGGTTCAATGGTAGATTGAGGAAGCGTGAAAACGAAACAAACGTTTAGTGTGTCCAGAAACGATGGATCCAACCCATCCAAGGAAAATGGCAAATGGTGAGAAAGCGAAGACTTCGGGAAAACGTGCGTCAGAGAAGTAGATGGTGACGAAATAAAGAAGCCCTTGCTCGTTATCCAGTATGAAAACAATAAACCAACTTTGTTGTGTGATGGCAATGTATTCACCAAAATTGCACCAAGGAGCGCGGGAATCAACATCAACGCTCCAGTAAATCCCCGACCGAAAAGACGAGTTGAAGCCAGCGTAACTCCAAGCCAGATTGTCAAAACTATGATTACGGCCGTCAGCGACGTATCAAAGGACCAAGAACACTTTGCCCTACTTTCTACAACACCATCAACGCATCCAAGCAAAGTAGTTTGAATAGGGGTAAACCCAAATTGGTTGACGATCAGCTGTCTTTGGTTGGTTAGCTATGGAAGTTGTTCAGTGGAGAAGATAAGGGAAAGTTCGGTGATCACATACAGAATTGACAATATTTCTGCAAGGACATGTCAGCTCACGACAAATTAAGACGAGGATATGATACTAGTTTACCCAACAGCTGCGAAAAGCGCCATAACCCAAACCTTGGGATCGCAAAGTGCCTCCACGAATCTTCACACCAAACAAGAACGTTAGCCCAGGATCGCGGACTTCCTCATGTATCACACTCACTGCTCACGTTTCCAGTGCTTGTTCTCAACACCGGACTGGTTTACCTTGATTCGCTGTACGGCCAGAGTACGTTCCTCCGGAGTCAAGAACGAAGCGGTGGTTGGAGAATCTGGGAAAAAGAACCTGTAAAAACCGCTCTTGGCATCAGTCTATAAATGGGCTGCAAATTAAAGCTTGCCAGAAAACCACGGAAGTGACCAGGGTGATGACACCAGTGATGATCATCAACCTACGGTGAGACTTTTTGAGCTTCTGGTGGGTAAAAACGAAGTTGACAGACACACCATTGCCATGCCATGAAGCTGTGGGTCTGAGTTCATTAGAATTGATTGACCAGACCACAAGGATCATACTTTTGTGTGAAGGACGCCAAAACCCACAAAACCCAGGAAGATGATGGCAAATCCATTCATCAAGACTATAGATGTTAGGTCTAGCTTTCTTAGTAACATTAAACCGATAACTCACACCAGTAACCAACTCTTTTTGTTTGCTCGTCACGGGTGTAGAACATCGAGGTGACGATCATGAAGCCAGGTGTGATTGCACCTGTTGTCACGAGGTTAGAACTTTATTTTTCGCAAGGTATAATAAAAGACAACCTTCACATACGCCGAGAATAAAGCGGACAGCGAAAAGAGCTCCAAAAGATTTGCATGCCGCATGTGCTAACAGCGCCACAGCCCATACGAAAATGTTAAAACTATAGTATTTATCAGCATATCTTACACGTTCATCAGGATATGCCCACCTAATCCATTTCCCGACGGGAAATCGTTGAAGTGCCAAATTTTGTGGATACTGGAAGGTGTGGTTGGTTAGGTTTTGCTTAGCAGGAGCTTGTAGCAAACCGAACTTGAAAACCCAGATAAGCAAGGTAGAAGATAGTTCCCAACCAGTTGAACTGATTCTGATTGAGATGTGCACCGGGTCTAGGGTGAAAATATCAGGCGATAAGCGCCAAAGATGTAGATAAAAAGGTGGTCCACATAATTCCCAAGACTGCGGACTGTCCAAGTGTGGTTTTGTCCGCAAAAGTCATACTATCGAGAATGTAAAAAAGTGTCAACGCTTTGGATAGCCTTCGCAGCCCACTCACAGATACATCACTGTCGGAAAAGAAATAGTCATGATAGAGCTCTTTCATTAGGTGACATACATACAACACATCAGAGGCATAATATGCCAGTCGATTTTTCGCCTACAACGGAAAATCTGGATTACACAAAAGTGGGATATTAAAACGACATGCCTTAGCTGAGCAGCAACCGCTGGATCCAATGGCTCCCCTGATTCTGGGATGATTTGAGCAGCGGTGTCGGCATCGTTGACATCCACAACCTGTATTGAACTGGATTTCCCCTTTTCTGAGTATTCGCTGGTCAAGGCCATAGTGGGGGGAAAAAGAGTGAGAAGTATCGCCGAAATTCTCAGTGTCCGTAGTTTAAAAAAGCCATCAAAGAGCGTCTGTTACGTGTTCCGGCAATTGTGGGTCAATCCGAAGTGGTGTGATGGGAGTTGGATGGAAGCAGCTTTGCCATCTTTCAGTTTGGCGCAAACGGAGCTATTTTCATGTAATACATATTACGCCTGACCCGATGATGTCGAATGATAGATAATAGTTCTATGAGTTTGAGACGACAGAAGTGAGGGTGTGGAGGTTGTGCTCGCGGAAGACGCGTTCGGCTACTTTTGAGGTGGCTGTGTTGTTGGGGTAGTGCCAGCCCTGACCGTATTGCGTCCGTCAAACAGCCATCTCTTTTTGATCTCTTTCTTGTCTTTAAGCAGTCCTAAGCGCGGGTCACAAAAGCTTGCAGGCAGTTTGCCATCTAATTAATGACAGAAACAGGTTCAAATGAGACAAGGCAGTGGACTTTGGAACCGGAAACGGAGTACAGGTTCGAGCTGGATCCTGGAACGTCGCTGGCGATCAAGGTATCTTGCAACGGACCCAGGGACCGCTGGAGGTGGCTGATCCACCCCTCAGCTTATTCAAGGAAACGCAGAAGTTTTTGGAGCAGAGCTAGCGGAAGGAAAACACTATCTATTCGGATCGGAATGCAAGGCGGCTGTCTTCACCTGGCAAGGGTGTACTATTGAGATGAGTTTATTTCCCCTCCATTCAAGAAACAGTGCGTTCTTATCTTCCGCCCAATCACGTCACAGGACACCCCTCAACGGAATATGTATCGGAAGAAACGCCAATGGCAGCATATGCTAATCTTCACGTAGCATTTGAACAAATGCGCGTCCGTGCTCTCGCAAAATTCCATGGTTCTCCCCTTCCCCCAGGAGACGAACCTCCAACGGCAACTGAACCTCCAAGAGTGCTTGTTCTCGGACCAGAAAATTCAGGAAAGACAACAGTGTGCAAGATTCTTACAAACTACGCTGTTCGCGCTGGCCAAAGCTGGTCACCCCTTCTCGTGAACGTTGACCCAAGCGAGGTGTGCCTTTCTCTCGCTCCCCTGTATTCGTTCTAACGGACTCTCTGGAAGGGTGCATGGTCAGCTCCGGGCGCGCTTTCTATTGCCCCAGTTCAGGGTCCCATCCCGACGTACTCGCCAGCAAACCCTCTTGGCTCAGCTGCGACTTCGGCGCCCATGGCCATGTCATCCAATGCACTACTTCCCGTTGTATATTGGTACGGTCACCCAGACACGAAAAGAAATCCGTTGTTAATGGACAGATTAATACGAAATCTGGGAGAAAATGTTAATGATCGGTTTGAGCTTGATCAGGAAGGTATGTTTATAAAATGGTTCACATTTTTCTTCTTCTGACTTACTGTGTTGATTAGGGAGGTCATCGGGCGTTATTGTCGACACTTCGTCGTCATTCGCTTCGAGCTCAACGTCCAATGACCACCGTCAGAAACTTATTAAGGCTTGCGTGGATGCATTCAGAAGTTGGTTGCCCGAGTTATGCATTATCCTTTCATCTGATATTTTGCGCTACACAGTCAATGTCATCCTCGTTGTTGGCCATGAGAAGTTAAATGTGGAAATGCAGCGCGCATACAGCTCATATGTGACTGTCGTGAAAATTCCAAAATCAGGTGGTGTAAGCCAATTCCTTTAGACTTTGTTTAAGAGGCACCTAACCCCGCGACAGGTTGTAGAGCTGGACCATAGTTATCGGGAACGTGTACACAATTACCAATTACACACATACATGTATGGTCAGGTTATACAAGCACCTCCAGGGATATCTAATGCTACCTTGGGCGGAGAGTCCTTAACGGATCTTGTTCTATCACCTTCCTCGAGTGTCATCAAGTTTGAGGACCTCTCGATATTCCGGATTGGCGCTGGTAAGGTATCCAGTTTGCGTAGATGATCTTCGCGCTGACATCATATACCCAGAAACGATGGCTCCTTCGTCTGCTCTGCCCATTGGTGCAACCCGTGTTGTGTCCGAGATGCAGCCTGTTCCTGTCGATCCCAGTCAGCCAGGCTCTGGGTTGCTGAACGCTGTCCTTGCCCTCTTGGCACCTCAAAATCCTGATGAGAATGAGAGATATGACGAAGAAATATTGGATCTTACCGTATCTGGTTTCCTCATTGTGTAAGATAATTAATGCCATACTCTGGCAAGTGGACATGTCACGATGCTCATGGCTGTACAGGACAAATCTCGACATGCAACAGAGAAAGATGACGATTCTTGCTCCCAACCAAGGTTCCGTTGTTGGGAAGACTGCAATTATGGGCTCTTTTGAGTGGCAAGAGCAATAGTAAATAATGTACTGGTATTAGTTCTAGAATTGATTTATTTGATGTGTGACTGGAGTTGTTTTTGTCGTCACAAGTTGCCAACTCTTGCCTTCAGTCTTAAATAATTCCTCAGCATCCTTATCCAACTTCCTTAACAGCGAGGTTGACGTTGTCGACAGCCATGCCTCTTATAGGCCGCCCCCTACCCAATTTCTCTGTATCCCGCAGGGTGTATTCTTCCTTCTTTTCCTCAAAGCCAGGCGGTGGCCGCTACTTTAATTCAGCAAAGCCGCCAAAGACGGCCGTTGTCAGCACGAAGAATGACAGAAAACGGGCTCAGTCGTTGCCTGAATCACAGTCGGACACCGTCCAAGGTTCCTCGAATGGCGGGAACGAGAAGAACCCGATGAGGAACATTGCGGAGGAGTCGGCGCCCTCGGCTCAAGAGCAGAGTGACGCTGCATCCAACAACAACCCCGATTCTTTTGCGGACCTCTTCCAGCAGAGTAATCCGCATCCGGTAGTCAATTCCAAGGATTTCAAGTTACACCAATTCTTCTCCCTTCACCGGCCTCTCCTTCTTCTATCCAATCCACCCTCCATCTTCCATTCGGCGCCTCTCAATGGTTCGATCTTCGCACTTCATCGGACAGAATCAGAGTCTGCAGAACATCATCAGCAGGCACTCCCATCTGACCCCGCGCTCGATTCATCTGTAGACGCCGACGCAGAGGCTGCCCGTCAGCTTACACGGGCATTAACCATGAACCGAGCTGGCGCTACTGTCGCTTGGGAAAGCACGTTGAAGCATTTGGGGCTAGATGTTACATTAGACGCTGATCGAATAAATTTGCAGCAGCGGTTCGATAAGGAGTGGGAGGATGTTATGATGGATAGCACCAAGAGGAAGAGGCGAAAAAAGATGAAGAAGCACAAGTAAGTGCCCCTCGGTCTGCCACAGACAGCTGTTTTGATATATGTCCTTCCATTGTCTTCCAGACTCAAGAAGCGCCGAAAGGTTTGCACACCCTTGTAACATTACATGCCTCATCGATTAACCTTTTCCACAGGCAACACGAGCTTCTCGCTTGAAGCTGTCATAAGCATGCAGCATTTGCATCCAGAGGATTGTACACCTTCACGTTGGTTATCATCCACAACACTCTACATAGCATATTGAATACATCCTTCCTTCAATAGAGCTAAGGTTAACACACTAATCCATTATGACACGACGCGTAATCATAACTTGTGGTCCGTCTTCTGTATCCTGTGTCAAGTTCAGTCTTCAGGTGACCGTGACAATCTCCCCTCGACCATCCTTCAAAATCACAAGTTCGCATTCAATCTTCTCGCCAGTGTCAAGACACACCACATCAGTTGGATCAAGGGAAGTAATTTTGATTTGTCGTTTCTCGAAGAACGACCGACCGAGAACGACGTCAAAATGTGGCTCTTCAGAGAGGTACACCTCTATTGTCACAGGTTGAGGACCCGAAAGGTGCTCCTTTTGCTTCGTTTTCCCTTTTTTACCAGGATTACTGCTCCCGTTCACTATCATAGCAGGCGGAGAACCTCCTGGTATACGCGGCGAGGAGAACTGCGAGGAGTGCGATACATTGTCCCGCCGCAGGTGGTTGGATCCTGGATTAGAGGCAGAAGGTGTAAGCGTTATTGGCCAAGACCCGATGTTAACCAAGCCTCCGTATCCATAATTCCCTGGAGCAGCGTCTGCAGGGATGAACCCGTGCTTGATTGCAAACTTGCGCGAAATGTAAACGTGTCGATACCCCGCTTTCAGCAGCATCCGAACTAAATGCCATCTCCCATTGGCCTAAGGTTATAGAACCACTGGAAGTAAAGCGTACCGTTCTGAACAGGCCCAATACTTCCTAGCACCGTCCTTACGCCATTCTCGGAATGAAATCGTTCAAACTCCTTTTTGTGTTTCGGGATTCCGTCGTCTTCCTCCTCCCCATCGTCAGTGTAGACGTTCTTGCTCTTCTTGCTTCGTTTCGATCCACGTGACGGAACTGGTGAATGGGTACTGCGAGCATACGGGGCTGCGTGGGATGGCTGAAAGAGGTAATACGAGGGGTTGCGGTATGCTGTGGGTCGTGGAAGCGGTTGGGCGTGGTTGTGGAGGTGTAACGTGGGAGTGGGACGCTCCTTTGGTACACTTTCTATGGAAGGCACCATGCGCGATGTCGAAGCGACTTGTTCGGGATGCTCCTGCTGCGAGAAGTGCGCTTCTTGTTGTCGCCATGCAAAGATAGCATAGTCCGATTCTAAGTTGACAACTCTTAGGAGAACTGTGAGTTGCTCAGCAGTGAGTTGAACTTACCATCGTCCAAGTTCCAAATGGCACCATTGTATTCATACTTGAGCCATCCGGGGCCTACGCGGTCACCGTAGTAATCGGTGTGCTGTTTACGGCTGAGTTGATCGTATAGGCTGAGCAGGGAATCCTGGGTGACTTGAACGGGTTAAGTCTCATGTCGTAAGTACTTGCGAAAGAGCTTACAAGAATGTACGATGGCAAAGGAAGAGGTTGGGGTGTGGATGTTGAGCACGGAAGGTGCGGACGACATGAGGAATTATTTAAGTTTGGGTTGTCGGGAACTGCTTTTCATGACAGTAGCAGACTGAAAGGGGCCGAGTTGAACGGACATACCTTTTTTACCATATATGTATCAAATGTAAAATACAGCTCATGCGAATCATATATATTGTACAGGATATCAAAGGACATAAATCTACTTTGGTATATTATCTCGTGCCTGTTGTTTGATGCGTCTCCTGTATCAACAACATATTGAGAACGCGTCGAGGCGGCCAAGGTCATTTAACAGTAACTCACTCGTAAGCCTGCTTGTCGTTTCTAGCTGATGTATGAGACATCTTCTCCTTCGAATGTCACCAACAACTCACTTGAACATCGTATACGCATCGCTCTGCGCAGGATCATTGACGTTTGGATCATCAAGGAGATCTTGAATACCTAGCAGAATCTAGAGATGTTGAATGACAACCCATTTCCTGTGAAAGAGAATTGATAGGGCAAACCTGTTTGATAGTAATGGCAGGCTTCCATGATTTCTCCTCATCGAGGATGGAGAGGCAAACAGTTCCCGAAGGATACACATTAGGGTGGAAGAGGGGAGGGGTGAACTTGCCTGCAATTAAAGTTACCTGCCTGTGTAAAACTCGAAGTTAATCGAAAGGCGCACATTTCGGTGGCTTTGAGGGATAATCTAAGGAGAGAGGATCAGTATGAAAAGGCAGAGCGAAAGCAACCATAACCTCACCCTCGGGGAAGCTCATCACCAGTTTGAAAAGGCCGCCGTCCCATGGAGTCTACGAGGGAAGAGATCAGTGTAAGGCATAATCAGTAAGTATGACAGCGTATCAATTAAGGCGCGCGCCGCTGCACGTTGAAAGTACACAACACGTGGAGCACGCGCCTTGAACCGGCAGGAGAAAGGAAACCCTCACATTAGGTTTTCCTGGGATCCCAACCTCCCATTCCATCAAATTCATTGACCCATCAGCAGCTTTGGCTGGTTTTGCATAGAATCCCTAGAAAGTCATCCATGTAAGTACTGCAACAAGAAATGGTTGAAGGGTAGGGATGAGTCGTCTTTCAGAACCAAGGGTCCAATCCTTTTGAATCGGGGACTTTCAACGTCATGGGCTCTTGATTATGACAAAGAGAATCTCGTGGTTTGTGAGCTTTTATACACTAAATCTCAACTTACGAACGGGTGATCTTTTCTCCACTGTTTTCGCTCTTCTGCTAGACGAGGTCTGCAAATTCCTGACATGTTCAACGAGGAGGATCGTACAACTGAGGTAGAAAGTGCCAAATTACACACGTTCTTCCTTAAATATTGGCCAATTGAATTGCTGATTCAGCATCCTCGGTCAGAAACAATTATAAACAACATAGCTATTTGGCTACACTAGCGCTCACCAAACAACTCTTTGTTCCCTCATTGTGAACGGGTGATGAAAGTTGGGTCTTATTCCTCTTGGACTCTCACGACCTTCTGAACGTCGTTCTCTGGAAGACGCGTTTTTCACCCTCGTTCACGGTTCCCTTCCTTCTGTTCTCAATTTTTTTCATTGGCCACCCCTTTCATTGCAGTGATGAAAAGTTCAATAACGTTCGAACGCGTTAGAGCAATTGCGTTTGGTGAGTGGCTTCGATCTCACATCCTGACATTGTTAAAAATTCAATGCCACTCAGGTTGTATTATCTCTCTGAGCTTTGTGTGGATCACGTTGCTCTCAGTCTGTGTATTCCTACTATGGGATAATCTGGACCGTCCCGAACGTGAGCGCTCCGGCTCTTCTTTCAAGGGGGCGTAACTTAAGGGCTTATTACCGACAGGATCCTTTCTTTCGGTCATGTTATTAACGAACACAGTCACTGCAATAATGCTGCTTATTCTGTGGGTCACGAGCGCATTCTTCATATTCACCATGGTTAATTCTATCAATGGTTCAGGCTATTGCGAAAATTTAGGGTCTGGCTTGACGCCGCTCGATGCGTGCTTCTTTTGGTGATGCACATAGGTACGCGACATACCATGCTCGAAAACTTGACGCCTTACCAGGCCATAGGCACTGCTGGTGCCTTTGCATATTGGAGTCCAGACTTTAGGTATATAGCAGAAAGTCAGTAACCATTAGTCTTCCAGGCAGATGAAAATCCTCTTATAATAACGCTCTAGGTCCTGAGCAGGAAGCCTCGTGCAGATTGATCACTTTATCTGTCATGATCACCAGCTGGTTTGTGCCAGCCTTAGGTAACTATCCTTCAATATGCCGAACACTTTTGCTAACTTCCATACAAAAGTATTATTCTATTCAGGCGGCCTCGCCCTCGTTGTTCACCGCCGCTCGCTCCTACGCACCGTTCAAGAAGCAGAAGAGGCGGAAAAAGTGCGGGTTCAAGAGGAAATAATGGATCAATATTTTTCTCCACTTTCTCCCAAGACGCCTGCGACGATGAACTGCGATCGAAGAGCATCGCCACTCTCTCCAATTGCGCCTGCGGCCATGAATTGGGATCGAAGAGCAACCCTTTTGCCAAGTCCACCGACAAGTGCATTCCCACCAGAGGCCGTTCTTTACATTCAACAACATTCACGCAACTCTTTCAAATCTAGCTATCGTAACTCTCAACTGAGGATGTATTCCGTACCTGAACAACAGCCAGTACCACCGGCTCCAACGAGTAGCAGATTGTCAAAACCGGTGCCTCTGAGAATGTCTTATCATCAGTCACATATGTATTAAATACTCTGGGAGTTGTAATTTTGACGCTGAGGATTTGCTGAGGATAAGAATCTATTATGAGTTTACCAAACAAGGCCATCTCTCTGATGCCTATCAGGTACAGCACGTGGGGACCAAACTGTAGTAGAGCATCAGGACTCTAAGTTAG
>Ga0307507_10005276_pt1 | contig 21422 bp, 5 predicted proteins | sample 7_EM_MG_FD_207223 | JGI IMG/M metagenome (GOLD analysis project Ga0307507, IMG submission 207223) | Populus trichocarpa ectomycorrhiza microbial communities from riparian zone in the Pacific Northwest, United States - 7_EM | ecosystem: Host-associated > Plants > Roots > Unclassified | place... | reverse complement strand
CGGTTGAAAGCGCGTGTTAATCACGCTAATTAAAATGCGTAGATTTATACCTAAAAAAAGGTAAAAATACGTTGAAATGGCCGTGTATATTACTGTAAAAGGTATAAACTCTGCTGTTTGATTACCAAGGTCAACGCGCGCTTTCAACCGGATGCGCCAGGGTGGTGTACAAGTGGGTATCCGCCCCACGGACTATTCGCTTACGCTCATAGTCCTACGCAGCTTAACGGAACACCGAGCTCAACGGAACAAGAACCCCACCATGTGATTTTAAAGCCGTAGATTTCTACGTAGGCTACGTATATACAGAAATCCTTAGTGGAGCACCTTGAGCAATAGCCTAGCTACAATCCTGCCAAATATTACAAGTCCGAGGCCTCCACGCGTTGTGTAGCGTCCTCCTTTGCCCGCTTCTTCACCGCACGTATAGCCGCCCTACCTGCCTTCTCTGCTTCCTTTTGAACTTATTGTGATACTTTAAGCCGTCCATCTGCTGTAGATATTAAGCCTCCCTTTTAGACAACCCGTTGGTCAGTCCTTTAACGCTTTACGCGGGCGCGTACCGCTGCCTGCATTAAATGCAGGTCCTCCTCTGCTAATAAGTAAAGCATAGCATTTTTCCTAGCGCTCTTGCAAAGCATTAATAAATAATTCCTTTCCCTATTAGGCTGCTTAATAATAAAACTGCGAACCTGGTTTATCGTTATCTGCAAGCTGCGCGGAGTATTAGGTGTTTATGGCGCTGTAGGTTGTGGCCACGGTGGTTATAGTGTCATAGGTGGTGGCGTAGATGGACGCACTATAGCAGCTTAACGTTGCAATCTGGTTAATACAACCTTAGGATTGTACAGAATAAGGCTAGTCTTTGCCTATCCTGATAGGATAGATAAGGACTTAAATGTAGCTGTATAAATTTGGTGCAGAGCATGGAGGAATTTAATAGTGTTAAAGTTTATGTAGCCTATTTGCACAGCCATCTTAATAGCTAGTTTATGGTAGTGCTTAAACGGCTGAAAGAGAATAATATTAAGCGGTTGTAGAAAGTGGCTTATATGGGGCGGAATAGCCAATAGATAGATATTCTTCTCCTTATAATATTCTGCAAATTCCTTTATAAGGTGTAAACCGTGGCCATCTAGTAATAGCAGCCGATGCGTACCCATCTGTTAAGCAGCGCTTTGCCTATTAAAGTGCTAAATCTAATTAAACGTAAGGTCGTTATTTAAATAGCCTTTAGTTTAAGCGCCTAGCATATAGTTACTAGGTATACTTATATTGTTAAGGTGTTAATGCATAATCTGTTGGCCCTTAATAATAACTACTAGAGCAAGTACAACTCCATTACTAGATATAGCCTCTAATACTAACGCAAAATCGCGATTTATCTCACTAGCTAAGTGCATCCTTTTAGTGTCTGATACACGCGTAATTATCTACTGGCTGCCATTAATTCTAATACGAAATCCAGACTCGTTAAAGTTGTATTCGTTATATAGTAGAATACCCCATTGCTCCTTTATATTCTTATATAAAGTATACCATTCCTATATCGTGGCAGGATTATTTACAGCGGCTTAATTAATCTCTATAGGCTTCTGCTTAACCTTATACGTTATTAGGTTTCGTTTAAGGAATCTTATAGTCCAGTCGCGTCCAAGAGTAGGTAGTTTGGTGCCGTTAGGCGTGTGGAGCTTAAGGATACGCTTCACGTAATTATAGACTTGGTGAAACAGTGCGCTGACTCCAAGACGGTCTATTTAATCAATATAGTATAGGAGCATAGCCTCCTGGTGTTAGTTAAGCCTCTTATTACTGCTAGGCCTCTACATCTTGCTCTTAATGCCGTTAAAGCGGTTATAGACGCGTTTAAACGACGCGTTGTATAGGTGGGCTGCTAGTTAAATATTAGGTGTTTCTATACGTGATAACTCACGAAGTGCATCTTATACGCGTATCTCAATAATTTCAGATTCTGTAGGCATAGTTGTGGTGATTAATTATATAAGGAAATAGGTAAGGCTCAATCTAGGGTTCTTGTTCCGTTAAGCTTGGTGTTCCGTTGAGACTATGAGCGTAAGCGAATAGTCCGTGGGGCGGATAACCTGAGCGGGCCAACTGCCCTCCCTGCTAGCGTTGGCGTGGTTTTAGCCATATTAAGCGTAGCTTTTGAATAGTAATCCGTAAGTTATAAATACAAACGAAGCTGCATGAAGCTGCTGGAATACGTATAACGACCATATATATCAATTCAAATGACAGGAAAGAGAGCTCTATATAGAGAAATGCCGAATCTTGTTCGCCGGAGACGTGGCCATCATCCACCGCCAATTCAATACCCCATTCTTCGCGATCTAGGCACCCGGCTATCCTACCGGGAGCGTGATATTATCTATTCTCTTAATCAACACGCCGGCTAGACCCATAGGAGAATTGGTAGTACTCTTGGCATCTCCCGGGACACAATTACCTGCTCTTTACTAAAGTAAACCTAGACCCCCCAGAAACAGAGAGGAAGATGGCCAAATATTAATACACCAACTCAACAGCGCCTTGTAGCCTAGGCTAAGCTTAATCGCTTCCACCAACAGAAACTGTTTAAAGAGATTGCTTTCCTAGAGGGCATCTCTGCCTGTAAGCGATCCTTATAAAAGGCCTTTAAAAAAGAGAGCTATTTCCGCCGTATTGCTACAGAGAATGTAACCGACTATGGTACCCTGCCAAACCACCACTGACTCGCCTGCATATTGACTCGGTCACCGACACGCTTACCGACTCGGTCACCGACACGCTTACCGACTCGGTCACCGACACGCTTACCGACTCGGTCGCCGACACGCTCACCGACTCAGTCAATTTCCCCTTTATTGTCTACACCTTTTATATATATATACTACCTGATTTCCATAGATCTAGAATTAAGTCGCTTACTTAATTCTCCCACACTTGCACTGTTACAGTTATGAGTCCGGATTGCACTACCTGCTAAACCAATCAATCTACTACCTTATTTAAGAAGTTACTACTTCTACCACCTTTGCAAGTGTCTTAAGCTTCTTCACCTACCAAATAAATGGACGGTTGTACCTGACCGACGAACGTACCTAATAGACGAATGAACTGACGAATTAAAAAACGTTAAAATAAGGTTTCGCTAAGACGCTAACCTAAGATCCTGCTTGACCTGTTAAAATTCTAAAAATGATAACTAATATAGATGGACCTTATTTAAAATTTAACCTTATCCTTAAAAAGCCATCTAATTGGATGCAATGGTTCTTTATTATTTAAGATACTGCTAAAACAAACAATGTATGGCAGTACATCGACCTATTAAAGAAGAAAGATGAGCTTCCGAAGCTAGAACCTCTAAAACGACCTACACCTATAGACGTACTTCCTGCAGCTATATTGATAGCCAAGCTAGATCCAAACCAACTTATTGCCTATAATTAACTATACGCGGAATATAAGGACGACCTCTGTATATACCAGAAGCAAGAGCAAGCTATAAATGATATTAGCAATTATATCGTCCGCACGACGTTGGTAGCCTACCTCCCTCTTATTAAAGACCTTAGAACGGTATACAAACGCCTTTAAGAGTTAAAGACTGTACTCGCCCCTACTACCTTAGGCTAAAAGCGCGACGTCCTAAATTAATACATGGCTTTTAAAGCCTATAACAAAAAGCAGAGCATTAAAAAATGGTTGAATAACTAGAGGAGCGTCTACAAGCTGGTAGAGGAATTGGAGCTTCCAGACATACAGGGATTTAGGCCCCACTACGATTTTGTATAAGCCATTAAAGCTATCTCTTCTAGTTTTGTAGGAGCACTGGAAGTAGACCTAATTAGGAAAGAAAGAAAAGATGAAAAAACCCCATCCATTATTGACCTTATTGAGGAATTTAAGGAGCACTATTGTATGCAGCAAGCATCGTCTACCTTAGCTGCCAATAACTCTGTATTTGTAACTCTTTAAGGCAACGCAAATTCCAATTCCAATTTAGACTCTAATGGCAATTCCAATTCCAATAGTAATTTAAATTTAAATTTAAGATGGAACAAGGAATGCATATGCGGCATTATATATTAGTTTAATGACTGCTATTACATTGCTGAGCACAAGCGCCCTTAAGGATAGAGACCAAGGGCAGACGTCTAGAAGAAAGTAGATGAAGCTATCTTATCTACACCTTAGATTAAACGCATTATTAACCAAATTTAAAAAAGAGAATAGGAAGCAAAGGAGAATAATTAGAATATAGAATCTATAATTAATTTTGATTCTAAAACCCTACCTTCTACTAAACTAACTAGCCATGCTGTTGTGTTTAGTACTGGTTAAACTCCTTTTAAACTCCAGAACACCTGGATACTTAACCCTAGTGCAGATACCCACATCTGCAACAATAAAGAAGACTTTACCTTTTTATACCCAGTAGCAGAAGACAACTACCTAATTGCTAGCAGAAATTTTGAGAAAATTTAGGCCTACGGAATAGTAACTATTACTGTTAATACACCTACTAGGAAGTCAAAAATGAAGCTATCCCATATAGCACTAGTACCCACTATGTTTACAAATATTGTAGCACTCTTAAGAGCTACTAATAATGATATCCATTTTAACTTGGGACGAAACTTGCTATACCGTCTAGCAACTGGCAAAATAGTATGCTATGCGAAACAACTAGGGGGCCACTAGGCACTAATATACAGAGAGCCTAAAAATACCCTAGACTTAATAACTTAATTAACCTTCTTAATAGGAAGATTTTAGCCAAGCTAAATAGCCTATAAACTAATCGGAGCCACAGCTACAAGATAGCATAAAATACTCGGCTATATAGGACCTAATGCTATTGCGCAGCTTCTAAAGCATATTATTGGTGCAGAGCTGACCGAATTTGAAACCAATGAATAAGCATCGCTTAAAATTAAATGTGAAGTTTGCTTACTAGCAAAGCACACATAGCAGATCTCTTAAAGATAAGAATACGAATTTCTAGCCACTTGACCATTTAAATGGCTAGCATTTAATATTATCTACCTTGGAGTACTAGGGTATAACAGCAATAGATATGTTATGCATTTCTATTGCACGTATTCTAAATTTAACTTTGTATATACTGCTAAGAATAGGGATAAAGCTACTGTCCTACCTACTATTCGCAAGACTTACTGTTTAATTAAAATACAATTCTACTAAGACGTTGTCTTTTTCTGGAGTGATAATAAATAAGCATTTAGATAAACGGAAGACACCCTAGAGACGTGGTGTATAGACAAGGGCATTACCTTTAAATGCCGAGCACTGTATACCAAAGAACAGAATAGTGGAGCAGAATGATCTGGACGAACCCTTATGGAACGATTAAGATCTATGTAGCTAGAAGTATCCTTACCCCCGTCTCTAGGACTAGAGGCTTTCCTTTCTGCTAGCTATACACTTAATTAAACACCAAATAAGAAACTAGGGTGGAAAACTCTATACGAGGTCGCCTACGGCAAGCTATTATTACTTACCTATATGCACGAATATGGTTGTAAGACCTATACGCTAAATAAATAAGTTAGAAAGGGAGACAAGCTAGCTCCTTATGCATTAATTGGATACCTAGTTGGCTATAATTTAATAAATATCTATTAAATCTGGATTCTAAGCCTTTATAAAGTTATTTAAACTAGAGATGTTATATTTAATAAGACCTTGTTCTATAACCCCAAGGGTTAAAATATTGATTACCTATTTAGGGAAGTATTAGAAGACACTATTTAGGCGATTAGTCTACCAGAACCTCTCTATGAGGACGAATCTAAGGATAAATCTATCCTATATAGACCTACCTTAAATGCAAATTAAATGACTATATTAAATGACTTAGCAGAGCTTCCTATAAAGGACATTAAATAGCTACTAACACCTAGTAGAATGGTATCTCCAGATCTATTAGAAATAAACACTATACCGGGAGGACTTTAAGACGATATCTTGGATATAATTGAAACAGGTTCTACCCAGCTAAGCAGTTTACCAGAACCGTTAAATATAGCTCTACAAGCTAATAAGGTCTTGGCCGATCCTTCTGCCGACCTTATCCTACTAAAAGGTTCTAAATGAATTTGACGTTAAGTATACGCAGCAGCACTAGCCAATATACCTACCCTATTTGGTTACTACGCTGGATTTGCTACAGGACTAGTAAAGGACATTGACTAAACTAGATCCTTATTCCTGCATTAAGATAATCTTCCACTAGAACTAAAGAATCTTAAAGAGCTAAGAAAGCACCCTTTGACTACCGGCTTTTAAAAGGCTATAGAAAAAGAATACAATGACCTGAAATGCTAAGGGATATTTAAGACTATACTAAAAGAAGAAGTATATAACGAGCAGATCCTTTTACTGAAATAGGTCTTTAAATATAAGTTTGATAGCGATAGCTATCTATCACGGCTAGCTTCCCGTGGGAGCGGTTTAATAGATTAGGCAACAATAAGGGGCTATATTATAAGTAGACTAAGGTAAGGGCTTAAAGAAAGGGGCGCGGTAGATAACTATGTACATGTTCGGTCGTCGGGGCAACGTTAGGGCAATGTTGATCCGTGACCAACGACGCCTCAATAGTAGCTATGTAGACGAACCGTTATATTACCCCCTTTTAAGCCAGGAGGATCGCCCTCAATCCTTATAGTTAGGCTCTCCTTATCCGTCTTGCCCTTCTATCCTTCTCTACTTTATTGTCTTTCTCTAAGGGCTCTAGATTTACGTCCTTGTAATACGCCTCTAGCCATTGCAACAGCTATATGGGTAGTCCGGCATCATGGGGTCTCTTGTTGTGGAATGCCTTAATCTTATAGGGGGCGCTAATAAAGCTGTCTGCGTTATACCAGGTGTCGTCCGGGTCGTGGCCTACCCAGTTAACCTTATACTATAGCCTTCCGTGGTAGGTTTTACTAGTAAGAATCTTATTAATTTTATACTCTAGCTTGCCATTAATTAGAATTGGCTCCTCTGGCTTTTTATTTTAGCCCAGTAGGGGGTTATCTAAATCCTTTTATAGTTAATTAGTATAGAAGACGTTTGACATCTTTATATTTAGGGGTAGGTTGATAATGTATAAGTGTCCTTTTATGCCTAGAATCTTATAGGACCCTATAAGCTATCTATCTAGCTTAATACTTAGTTGGTTAGTAGCCCAGCCCTTCCTAGTAACGTATACTTAATCACCTACTCTAAAGTCTGGTTTGCGACGGTGCCTATTAGCTTGCCTTGTCTGCCGCTCTTAGGCCTTTGCCAGGTTATCTCTTGCCCATTTAACTGCGTCCTAGGTCCTATATACAAAAGCCTAAGCTTCTTATTGTGTCAGCTTCTTATAAGGTATTAAGGTTGCTTATATACATTCCTCCCAGTTAAAGTAAAGCCTTAGCTTAAATCCTAGCTTTAGCTCGTATAGTGCAAAGCTAGTAGATTTATGCGGTAAGATTACCTATGTAAAGTCTATATAGGGGAGGAGCTCTAACTAATTGTCCTAGTAGTGGTTAATAAAGGGCCTTAAGCGTTGGTCAATATACTGGTTTAGTACCTCTGTATTACTATTAGTTTATAGGTAACTAGATGTAGAGAGCTTTTACTTAACACTGGTTAGTTTATATAGCTTATCTATAAAGGCTAAGATAAATTGGGGTTCTTAATCTAATATAACCGTCTCTGGGAGGCCGTACACGCGCCAGATATATTAGTAGTATAGGTTTACTGCGTTAGCTGTAGTGGTAATTTTATAGCAGGGTAGTAAGAAGGCTCTCTTACCTAGTTAATTAACAACTATAAAGACGTTGTTAAAGCCCTTTTTGTCTATTAGGAAGGACGTAAATTCAAAAGAGATATGCTGCTAGCAGCGTTTACTAATTAGTAGGGGGTGCAGCAGGCCTAGGGTTTTGTCCTAGGGTATATAGGTCCTCCTATAGGCCCTATAGTTTCTTATATAGGTATTATAGTCTAAGGGTAGTCCTGGCCAGTAGTATTAGTCTGCTACAAGTTTCCTAGTCTTTGTTTTGCCTGGGTAAGTAGTTACCTAGCAAGAGTATACCTCTATAATAAGGTAGGTATAGAGGCAGTTAGTATTAGGGACTATTAACTTACCAAAGCGGGTAAGTAGTCCTCCTTAGAGCTTCCAGCCCTTCTGGTCTTGCTTAGCTAGCTAATATAGCCCTACTAGCGACTTACTAGTTTAATTGGCCTAAAGTATTTGATTAACTAGCTTATATAGCTGATATTCGCGATTTACTACAACTGGGGGGTCCTTAAAGGTTGCCTTTAGTGTAGTAATTATAAGGGCGGGGTTAATTAAGTATATAGTGCGTGTGGCTACGTCCTTCTCTTTCTACATCTTTAGGTTCTATTGCTTTTATAATAGGGTATCAGCCACTATATTTACCGTGCCTAGCCTATAGGTAATCCGTATATAGAAATTAGCTAGTAGGTCTACCTAGTGGGCCTACCATGAATTTAGCAGCCTCTTAGTTATAAAGTACTTAAGGGCTTAATGGTCCGTAATTACTGTAAATGGTGTACACTAGAGGCCGACAAGGTGACCTTACCATTCCCATAGACCTCTTATTACTGCTAGCATCTCTTTATTGTAGATCTTATACCGCATCTCTTTAGGGGACATTATCTTTAAGAAGAAGGCTACTAGCTTCTAGGTCTTATTGTCTTACAGCTGGTTTAGCACCCCAGCTACTACTCCGTTACTCGCGTTAGTCTCTACACAGGTGTCTTAAAACAGTAAGTAGTGCTTTATTATACTGCCTAATAGCATAAGGGCCTTAACTTGCTTAAAGGCTTTAAGCTCTTCCTCCCCTAGCAGGTGCCAGGCTTCCTTCTTTATAAACTTACTAAGTAGTTATGCAACTTAGCCGTAATCCTTTAAGAAGGCCTGGTAGAAGTTGCAGAACCCTAGGAAGGATTGCACTCCTTTTATAGAGGTAGGGGGCTCCTAATCTCTAATTATAGCTAGCTTATTAGTGTTTATAGCAATCCTATTAGTACCAATAATAAAGCCTAAGAACTTCGTCTCGGTAACGCTAAACTTACTCTTCTTAATATCCGCTTATAGGCCTGCCTTTTAAAGCCTCTGCAGGACCTTCTTAACGTGGATCTTGTGCTTTAGCGGGTCGTCTAAATAGATTAGGATGTTGTCTATATAGGCTGTATAGAAATTATCCAGATAGTTAAAAAGGACGCTGTTAATAAACCTTTAGAAAGATGTAGGGCCGTTATATAGTCTAAAGGGTAGGACGCGGTACTTGTACGATCCGTATCTTATATGGAAGGTGGTTAACTCCTCTACCTCTTTCTTTAGCCGTATATAGTAGAAAGCCTGCCGAACATCTAGCTTGGTAAAGATTTTAGCTCTTAATAGCCTTGTTAACGTCTCCTTAATTAATAGTAGCGGATAGCGGTCCTTCTTAGTAATTGTATTAAGCTTCTAAAAGTTAACACGGAATTACTACCCCCCTTTAGGCTTCTTGGCAAATAGGACCAGAGCTATAAAGGGTGCGTTGCTTAGTACTATAAACCCCTTCTATAAGTGCTCCTATAGGTAGACCTTAATAAGCTCTAGCTGCTCTAGTAATATATTATATAGTGGGCTAGGGGCTAGATTGCGGCTATCGCCTTTAAGAATAATATTATGGTCTACTCCCTCGCAATACAGTAGTAGCGTATTAGATGTAGCCTTTAAGAAGCTATTAGTATATTCTTGGTAGGGCTACGGCAGCTTTTTATAGATAAGCCGGCGAAGTTCCTCCTTGTTGTTAGGTAGGGCGTCTTGTCCCTTTCTATCCTCTATTAACTAGTCCATCTTGTAAAGACTAGTATATCCAATTACTATATCCTTACGCTTCGCTCCTTATAAGAAGTTCCTTGCCTTAAGTAGCGCGATATCTGCTGCCCTGAACTCCCTAGTAAATAAAGGCCTCCTTTTTCTTAGCTTTAACAGTAGAGCTGGCCTAGGGTGGAGCTAGTCTTCCATTTTCCTAATTACGTCTTGGGTATTAATCTTCTAAGTATACTTATAGTTGTATAAGGCCCGCTTAGCTTACTTTAGCTTAGCCTATCCCTCTGGCTTAATTTTAGTAAAGGGCTTCTTCTCTTAGAGTTGGCTGATTGCGACTATACGTTTAAGGATATGCTAGGGGATAGGCCTAGGCTCTAGGTCTAGTAGTGCGTCCCTTTAATTTACATCTTTCTGGTAATCCTTGTTGATTAGTACGGGTAGGAGCTCCTTTCTTGGTATAATTACGTCCTGCCTACTATGGTAGTTCCTCTTAGTTCGCCATACTAAAACCTGGTATTTGTAATTAATAAGGGCCCCAGTCTTCTTAAACCACCTACAGCTAATAAAAAGATTATGGCGGCCAGTATTACAGAATAGGAATTATATAGGGACTTATTAGCCATCTATAACTAGGTTAGCCTTAAAGAGCTATCTAATTATATCTGTCTGCTGGTTATTATGGCTAGATATAGCAACTCCTCGTCCTTTAATCTTATAGAGCTTTGGTTACAGTTATTGCTTAATAATTAGCAGTAGCTTATGGTGTATAAAAGCCTCTCTGCCCGCACTAGAGTTGAGTAGGCTTATTATATTAAGAGCTACGCCGCCTAGCGCGATCTTGTATAGCGTTATAAGGGCTGCGCCTCCTAAGATTTTCTTTAGCTGTATAGGCGCTGTATTAATTGCTCTAATCTGCTCTAGGTAGGAGACTTCTCTTAAAGCTGCTTGTTTTCTAATTCTAATAAGTTAGTAACTATCTTATACTCTTTACTTTAGTTAATTGCTTTAGCTTCTATCTTCTTTGGCACTGGGCAGTTATTAGAGTAGTGTCCTTACTTGCCACAGTTAAAATAGGTAACTGGCGCTTTTGTGGCTAGTACTAGAGTTAGAGGCTACTGGGAGGGGGGGGGGGACCTTTGGTCTCTTTATCGCCCCTAGTAGAAGCTCTCTTAATAGCCTAGGCTGCTTTATGGTCACTTTATTCCTTACCTGTCTGCTTTAGACCTTAGGCGTACTATTAGGCAGTCTTATAATAGGCCTAAAAGCTACAGTTTTTATCTGCCACCTTGACTTCTATTTAGATATGTAGGTTGTTATAAAGCTTATTATAAAGCTCCTCTTTCTACTAATCTTGTAGTATCCTTAAGATATTTGCTAGCCGTATAAAGTTAGATTAGAAATTGTTGAAGTCTTCTAGGTATGGCATCCTAAGGCCTTTAAGTTCCTGCTGGGTCTTAATACAGCGATCTAGGTCCTTAAAGACGTTCTCTAGGAACTTAAGTACTTCTTTGCTAGTAGGGTTATGTCCTATATCGCACTCTGCTTTTAGGTGTGGTAAGAGGTAGTTATAAGCTTTACCGCCTATACGTGTCTTAATATACGCTACCTTTGCATCTTCTTCCTAATCTAGGTTATCTTAATAGAACCAGTCTATATTAGATTAAAGCTTATTTTATATATAGCCGCTCCAGGCATAATAGGTAGGCTCTTTCCCATCTATTAGCGTAGGTGGGTCTAAAAACTTTACCGTGCGTCCTAAACCCGCAATACTGCTTATCTGAGAGAGTGGTGTCCCTTCTTATATCGTCTATAACGGTGTGCTTCCTTACTTACTATCTTCCCGATCTAGGGCTTATATAGTAACCTTGCGGCCTATTCTTAATATTTTTTAATTGGCTTCGCGGAGCTTGTCTATTCTATTATTTAGGTACTCCTTAAGCTTCGCCATCTTCGCTTAAGCTTCCTCTTTCGCATTAAGAGCTTTATATGCGTGGTTGTTTGTAAGACGCTATAGTATAGCAATCTGCTGTTTTATCGCCTTCCTTTATATTCCCTGGAGCCACAGCTTCTCTACAAGTTTGGTTGTAGGTATCTCGGATAGCTTTTAGGTGGTTACGGCTGTATACTCTCTTTTGGTCTCTATCTTAAAGTATACAGGGTCTTTATCGTCTTCTAATTGCGCTATAAGACGGTCCCATTTACTCTTTATATTGTCCAAAAGCTCTGTCTCGCCATAGTACGGTTAGAGCTCCAGTGGCTCGAGTGTCGCGTCTATAGGTTCCTCGCGCCCTGCTAGCGCTAGGTTGGTAGCTATCTCTAGTGCACTAGGCCTTGATGCACTCTTTCTCGCTATAGTGTTTCTTTTAATTTCTTGGGTTATAGTTGGGGTAATCCTTTTGATTTGATTGCTGCAGTCTCTTCTTTCAGCTGCTTAATCCGCTATTATAGTTGCCTGCTCAATATAGGGCTTTAGTAGGTTGGTTGGTTTGTAGTTATGGTGGTAGAACAGCTCTCTGTCTGGCTACGCGTTTAACCGTTGGACCTAGTATTATATCGCCTCTATAGGTTAATTAAAGATGACCTTAGTCTAACGTTACGGCTAGCTTCCTGTGGGAGTGGTTTAATAGATTAGGCAACAATAAGGGGCTATATTATAAGTAGACTAAGGTAAGGGCTTAAAGAAAGGGGCGCGGTAGACGACTATGTATATATTTGGTCGTCGGGGCAACGTTGGGGCAATGTTGATCCATAACCGACGACGCCTTGATGGTAGCTATGTAGACAAACCGTCACACTATCTATAAAAGCTAAAGGCTTAACTGTGCGTCCGTGGAGACCTGCAGATTACTAAGGAAGAGACCTATATAGTAACCCTAGCTGCTCAAATATTCCGTGCCCTTATAGCTATAGCAGTCGCATTTGATTTAGAGATTTGACAGTATGACGCTATAAACGCATTTATAAATGTAAGACTAGACAAGCTAGTATACTGTTACTGCCTAAAAGGCTTTAATTAAAACGGATATATTCTAAAGCTACTTATAGCGCTATACGGATTAAAGGTCTTACTACTACTTTAGTATAAAGAGCTTATAAATATACTGGCTAAATTCGGATTAAAGCCTGTCCTAGGTACTAACTGTCTTTACACTAATAGATGACTTATTGTCTTCTTCTACGTAGACGATATTGCTGTTCTATTTGCCAAAAAGGACCTTTAAAGACTAGAAGAATTTAAAGCTAAACTTCTACATTGATACGAGATCCGTGCACTAGGAGACCTATAATAGTTCCTAGGAATTCGAATTAAATAAGATTGTGTAAATAGAAAGCTCTGGCTCTGCTAAGACTTCTATATTAAAAAGATAGCCAGTTAATTTAATATTTAACCAGGAAGATTTCCTAAGTCACTACTCTCTGCCAAAGAACTAATTCCGTCCAACTAGCAGACAAACCCTTAAAGAACACTAGCCTACTAGCAACGGGTTGGTTCTTTTGCGCACCTTGCCGTATTTAGAAGACCTAATATTACGAAGACGTATTTAAAGCTAGCTGAATTTCTTATTAATCCAAATTAAAAGCACCTTGATGTATTAAACCAAGCCATTACCTATTGCCTTGGAATAAAATCTACAGCTATTAAATACTCTGGCGAAGTATTTGGAGCACACATCTACTTTAGAAACCCTAAAGGAGAAGACCTTACCTTTTACGGAGCATTTGACGCAGTATTTATGGACTATAAAGAGACTAGATGAAGCTCTTAAGGATACTTATTTATTCTATTTGAAGAACTGATTAATTAGAAGGCAACCCTATAAAGATTAGTAACTCGTTTAACTACCAAAGCGGAGCTTCTCTCTCTGTCTATAGCTGCTGTTGAGATTATCTGGTGGCAGCGTTTCTTTAAGGCAATTGGTCTTAATTTAGAACGCGATTTTACCCTACTATGCGACAATATGCAGACTATATAACTCCTAAGATAGGATACACTAAAGCTTGACACCAAGCTACGACATATCGATGTCCATTAGCACTGGCTCAGACAGGAAGTCCAAGATAAAAAGATTGATGTATAGTGGGTCCCTATAGACAAAATGCCTACTAACAGCCTTACTAAGATTCTACCCCATTAAAGGTACAAGGCATGGATAAAGCAACTAAATTTGGTGGATATTCGACATTAAATTGCTACTGCATTAACTGACAAAGACTCTTAAATACTACCTTGTACTACTCCTAAAGTTATATCTAAATTTCCTATTTTGGTATAGCTTTTGTCTTCATTTTATTTTCTACAGCTTTGACTGCACCGTTAAATCTGGGGGGGGGGGGTGTAACCAACTATAGTACCCTGCTAAACCACCACTAACTTGCCTGTATATTGACTTGGTTACTAATACGCTTACTAACTTGGTCACCAACACGCTCACCAACTCAGTCAATTTCCCCTTTATTGTCTACACCTTTTATATATATATACTACCTGATTTCCATAGATCTAGAATTAAGTCGCTTACTTAATTCTCCTACACTTGCACTGTTATAGAGAAGCCCCTTATTACACCTAAGTAGCGAAAGACCTGGCTAAAATAGGCCTATTCTTATCTAGAATGGACTCCTAAGATATAGGCAGCAGTAATTTAGACAGATAAAGCATCTATTTAAACCGGTAGAGGCCAGATTTTTATTACTAGGTATATAGAGGAGAAATATAACGTTAACTACTATATCCCTAAATTTAGGGGGTATTCTAGCTGGATAATCTATAGTAGTATCTCTTATGGGAATAAGGGGCCTCTAGTTATTTTTAAAAAGGATTAGTTGATTAAGCTAGAATACAAGAGGAAGATAATAAATAGCGACGTCTACTATACCTATATATGCCCCAAAATCAAGACTTTTATATGGGAATTATGGCAGACACTTTAATACTAGCCTATTCTTATAGAGGATAATGCTTTAATTTACTTAGTAAAAGTAATATATTTAGCCTAGGAATAGAATAGCATATTTATAATAGAATGGCCAGCAAATTCCCCTAATTTAAATCCAATTAAGAATGTCTAGAGGCTGTTAAAGGGGAGGATATAACGCCGGTTCCCTATAATAAAGGAGAAAGTACGGCAGTACGCTAAGAAGAAATGGGAGAAGCTCGATATAACGGAATCCCCCAGGAGGTACATATCAGATGAGACAGTAGGAGGTTTTATTAATATCCTACCTACGTCCCATATATGTTCCAGAAGAGACATAGTTAGATAAATAGGGGCAAAAGGTTTTACTAGTATCTTAGAAGGTTTATATAGGAAGCTAATTCTCCTCTAGAGAAGAACCAGCGATTAGTCTCTGAATGGAAGTGGTTAGAAGTATTTGTCCTTTAATACGTGAAACTTATTCTACCTTTAACTTACCTTCGACTTACCTTCTACTTACTTGTGACACTGTTGATTAGATAATCATACGTTCCAGTTAGGCTGGCCTCTTACACTCAAGCCTGAAGAATTTGAAAAGTATACAGGCAATATAAGGGAGCGCTGCCTTGCTGTAATTGCTGTAGATGGAGGCCCGACGAAATATTATTAGTTATTAGTTACTGAATAAGCACTGTTTTTATGTGGCGATGTGGCAATTGTTTATCTCAGGTGCCTTAGCCGCTTCTCCAAGGAATTTGTGGCGTTGAATGGCCCCACTCTCTTGCCATAGCCCTACTCTGCTAACTCGTGCGAACTCCTGAGCCAATTAGCGGCGCGCACTAACTCCTACAAACTCCTGAGCTAATAGAACGTCGCGCTACCCCCTACTACCCCTGCCACCCTAAAAATTCCTCTGCGAAGCGTCTAAGAGATTATAGGCGCGCATTTGCTATAAACTGGGCGCGATTCTTAACGTATGCTAACTTTAAGTAACTACAATAGGGTTAATATAGCAGCTATAGCTATAGTTCGCGATGCAATAAAATTATAATCTCTTCTTTTATTTAATTATAATAATTATAATTAGCCAACCACCGTATTAGGGGGCGAGATATAGCCTTAAAGTTTAAAGATGTGTTTTTAAAACCGGTCACTCTTCGCTAGCTACATTAAAACAACGGCTGTACTCTACTATAACTACTTTGTTTCCTTCTAAATTTACAGAGGCGCCTCTTCTATCCTATAATAACCAGCTTACCGGGTTAAACTAGTAGGTATAGATTTGCTTCGCAAATCCTATCCCTCTGTCGTGCTGCGGGGGCTGCTTCGCAGTAGGGGTAAGCTTTGGGTAGAGCCTCGTGCAGAGCTTTAGTAGAGCTTCGTGTAGAGCTTCGTGCAGAGCTTCGTGCAGAGCCTTGTGCAGAGCCTTATGCAGAGCTATTGTAGGCGTGCAGACGTGCAGATATTTGTATGGACGTTTATAAAGCTGTTTGTATGGGCGTTTAGTTAATTGATCGTATAGACATTTATAGAGCCGTTTGTGTAGAGTATATTAGTGCTGCTTACTAGGAGAGCTTTGGAGCTCCGTATTAAGCTTTGAGTAGAGCTTCGAGCAGAGCCTCGCGTAGAGCTTTTAAGCAGAGCTTCTGGGCAGAGCTCCGTGCAGAGCCTTGAGTAGAGCTTCGAGCAGAGTGTTGTGCAGAGCTTCGAGCAGAGCTTCGAGCAGAGCTTCGAGTAGAGCTTTGAGTAGAGCTTCGAGCAGAGCTTTGAGTAGAGCTTCGAGCAGAGTAGAGCTTTGAGCAGAGCTTCTCTATATAGATCTTGTATTTAGGCTTATTTTTGAAGGCCTTGTATAGGCGTTTGTGTAGGCGTTTGTGCAGGCGTTCGTGCAGGCGTTCGTGCAGGCGTTCGTGCAGGCGTTCGTGCAGGCGTTTGTGCAGGCGTTTGTGCAGGCGTTCGTGCAGGCGTTCGTGCAGGCGTTCGTGCAGGCGTTCGTGCAGGCGTTCGTGCAGACGATCGTGTGGGTGTTCGTGGAGGCGTTCGTGTAGACGATCGTGTAGGCGTTCGTGTAGGCGTTCGCGTAGACGTTCGTGTAGACGTTCGTGTAGGCGTTCGTATAGGCGTTCGTATAGACGTTTGTAGAGACGTTTGTAGAGATATTGGGGGAATAATTAGGTTCTATTACGGATGCAATATATAGAGTAAGAGATAAGCTTTTAAATAGAGGTATTGGCAAGCTAAGCAGCGCTATATTAGGGGGCGATATACAACGTTGAAGGCAACAGGACCGTCACCCACCAGCGAGGCTGTATAGCCCTTACAAAACGCGCCCATAATCTCTCAGACCCTCGGAGAGGAATCCACCTCGGCGCTCTGTAATTGGCCACTAAAGCTAGCGCAAGCGCTAACGCCTGTGGCGTACATTAGGCTGCGGTGCCGGTCGCTAATTGGCTTAGGAGTTTGAAGGAGTCACAGGGGTTACAGAGGTGTGGCGGTGCCAGCCGCTAATTGGCAGGAGGTGGATTTTCTCTCCGAGGGTCTGAGTCAACTGAGATAAGCAATTGTAAGCACTAGCAGAGACGCTTGCAGGGAGGGCAGTTGGCCCGCTCAGGTTACCCCCTTGTATGTATATGTACTGTGGTCTTCAGGGTAAGTAATGCAAAAGACACTAGTTTCACTTCGCGTGGCTTGTATTAGTGTACACCTCTTAGCCAACCACGAAGCTTCTAGAATTACTAATGTAGTGGTATATTACAGCAACCAGAGCCCTCTACTGATAGCCATGTTATACATTATGGAATTACCTTTAATACTACGTAAATAGCTCTTACGCGATCAACGCCTTTAAATTTAAACTCTTTATAATGTCGGCTTTAAATATTAGTAAATTCAAGAAGCTCTCTTAGATTTTAAGCCCAGCTATTAGCAGATTTGTAACGCTTATATAGCTAGTTAACCTACGCCTAAAAAACGTTCTGGCTGACCCCCTATTCTTTTAGAGGAATAAATAGATGAGATTAAGCGCTTTATTATTACAAAACATTTACATCGCCTTCTCTTATACGAACGGCTTGCGGTTAGTCTATTTAGTAAATTTAATGTTGGCTGGGAAGCGATAAAGAATGCTCTTAAATAACGCGGATTTTAAAGATACGTTGCGTGTTAAAAACCACCTCTTTCTAAAAAGAATTAGCGAGAACGGCTTGCGTGGGCCAAGGAGCATATTAATTAGACTTAAGATTAATAGTGTCTTATTCTTTAGATAGATAAGACTTGGGTAACAGGCCTTAGCCATTAAAAATAATATATTACTTACCATAAAGGCGAAGAGCTAGATCTAATATACGTCCTTAATTAAATTTAACGCCCGAAAGGCTGGATATTTTAGGGTTGCTTTAATAGAAACGAGAAGGGTCCTTACCTATTCTAGGAAAAGGAATGGGGAAAGATTAATTCCGAAAGCTATTGCAAAAGGATTATTCCGCTTATTAAAGGCTGGCTACGCATAAATTCTTATCTAAAATTTATGTAAGATAACGCACCTGGATATGCTATAAAGGCTACCATTTCCGACCTTCTTAAGCGTGGAATTATTCCTATCTTTTAGCCTGCGTTTAGCCCTAATCTTAATCCGATTAAAAAGGTATGGAATTAGATGAAAGACTGGATTAAGCGTCAATATGGAAAGCAAAAATGGACGTATAACAAGCTTTAAAAGGTTGTTCAAGAGGCATGGGATACTATTACTGTTGAACAGCTTAACGAACTGATAGATTCGATGCATATACGCTATTAGGATATAATAGATGCTTATAGAGGCCATACAAAATGGTAATCTATATTAGTAATGAGCAATCCCTGTCGTGGCGAAGCTAGTGTCTTTTGCATTACTTACCCTGAAGACCACAGTAGTTCCCGCTGCAAGGGCTGTCCGTGCGGCCTAAAACCCACAACGCCGGGGCTCCCTGCCTCAACCCCAGGACGCGCGTCTGCAACACACCTCCGACTCAGCCAGCAGCACCATTAAAAGGCCGCCTAAGGAAACCAAGCGCAAAGGTTATCGAGGCCTAACAGTCGCTAAGAACACAGACGATAAAAACCACGCCACAACCAATACGGAATGAACTACCTCCATTCCCCACCGCTAGCGTCTCCGTCTTATCCGAATGCGAGAGAAGAAGCACTAACCTAGAGGAAGTCGCGAGGCTTATTGCGAACCTAAAAGAGACTATAGTATAGCAAAACAGCGTTATTATGGACTAGAGTAGTATTATTAAGAGCGTTAAAGCTAACCTTATAAAGATTAAATCGGAATAGTAAAGCCTTAAGACTTAAAACGCTAAACTCTAAGAGGAGATCCATTCCCTCTAAACGCAGCTTAACACTTTTTTAGCATCACCTCTATTAATACAACTATAGGCGTTAGTAGCTGCTAGCGGAGATACAGTAGAATTAGGAATAACTCTTTCGCGAGTAATAAGCGCTAGAAGGCCAAATAAGGAGCCTAACCGCTAGCTAGTAATTAATATCGGGTAACTTAGGGAAGAAGTATTAGAGAAGGTAGTAACGACTAAAGCGGCTAAATAAACTATTATATATAGTATAATAGATATTAAGGGGCTTACAGGGGCCATACTTAAGGACTTCTGAGTATAGCGAACGAATAACAGCGCAAACGTTATTAAATTTTTAATAAAAAAGGATAAAGAGGCAGCGTTGTAACAAAGCCTTATAGGAAATACCACGGTGGACTTGTTATTGGGCTAGGTTATATAGGTAAATAGAAAGTTAATAATATAACAAATAGATAATAACTGGTAGAGTAGTTACCTAATAGATTAACTCTAATTATATTTTAAGATTTACTATAAAGAAGGGAACTATCTAGGTAGGGACCGTGGTCCTTTAAATACACGCCTATACGCCTAAGAAAGTTATTACTCTGTCTGCTGTCTACTTTATCTACTTTATTATAGATTATATAGATTATATAGATTATATAGATTACATTATATAACCTTACTTACTATTCCTTGTTATATAGCTCTACTAGTTCTATTTTAGACTATACCCTTATTAACTAACTAGCTTCTTCTAACTCCTTTCTAAGTAGTTATAATATTGTACTTAAAGCGTTTATAACACTATCTCCATTCTTTTTATTTTTGTCCTTAAAGATTCCTAATATCTCTAAGTTGTCTACTAGAGGTATAATATCCGCTTAATTAATTTAGTTAATATCTTTACTTATTATACCTAAAGTTTCTTCTTCTTCTTCTATAGTTTATTAGTCTTATACTATAGCTATAATACTATCTCTGGGTCAGATAATGCTATCTTTATATTCTTATTATATAAAAGAGGGGTTGGTTTATATTATACTGGTAAGTCCCTTATCTTAATAACCCTCTTTATATTTAGAGTGCACTAAAGCAAACATTTAATTGTCCTGTAATATTCGCTTTATTTCTAATACTAAGTGTGCGCATCCTATTACTCTTAATAGCCTTTAAGTACCCTTATTAAAGGTCTTAGATCCAATCTGCTGCTATAAAGCTTAATAATAAGCTCTTAGTAGCGTGGGCTAAACTTTATTACTCCTATAACGCTAAATAAGAGGCTGCTGCCGCTTAATAGCGTGCTTTTAACTCTTGCCTAGCTGCTTCTACTTAGTTAATCTATCTTAAAAAGGGTTGTAAAAAGGTACGTTTTAAGAAGTAGAAACTTATGGAATAAGGTTTTTAGGAACTTGGTAATAAAAGAATAGATTCTCCTCTAATAGAAAGGGAGATAACTTTAAGTACCTTAGCAGCTGCTCCTCTTAGGTCCCCCTTAGGTAACTTATTCTTTAGTAATCCTTTTTTATTAATACTACCTAACCCTTTTTGTAACAGTTTACTAGCACTACGCTGAGACACAAGATCGTCGCCTAAGAGGCTCCAAGACATAATCGACGCTACCCTCGTATGTCTTAGATACGGTCAAATATTAAGTCATAGACTACGGAGTTCCGGGTCTACTTTCATGTATTTAGTTCACTTGATTTCCATAGATTTACAATTAAGTCGCTCACTCAATTCTCCCACACTTGCACTGTTACACTTTTTCTTCTAATACTCTTATACCTTTCTTATAGCGTTCCTTAAATTATCTAGTAGCTCCTAGGTAGTCTTATTATAGCCTATCTACTTTACCTTATACTATATTTTGTTATTAATGTCCTTATAACTAATAATCTTTAAAACTTCCTATTTGTCCTCTTCTTAACCTCTATATATATCTGTCTTATAAACTGGTGGCTTAATATTCCTATATACTGGTTCTAGTATTATAATATACTATATAGGGTAGATCTTTATTTTCTTTAGCAAGTTAAGTCTGTATATAACTTCTAAGATTTTTACTTTAATTGCGAACGGTTCTAGTCTAATATAGTCCAACTTCTTGCTTAGTTATTAACTCTTAAAATTTTTATATAATAGCTATACTTTATCTCCTGCCTTAAGATCTGGTCCCTTAAATCTCTGTCACGGGACCACCCCGTAACACCTTGCACACGACCACCCGTTTCCACCGACTTAGCAACCAAAGACCGATTACGATACTGCAATATCCGCGATATTCGCAATATTTACGATATCCGCTCGCAATATCCGCAATAT
>Ga0307507_10005275_pt1 | contig 21424 bp, 15 predicted proteins | sample 7_EM_MG_FD_207223 | JGI IMG/M metagenome (GOLD analysis project Ga0307507, IMG submission 207223) | Populus trichocarpa ectomycorrhiza microbial communities from riparian zone in the Pacific Northwest, United States - 7_EM | ecosystem: Host-associated > Plants > Roots > Unclassified | place... | reverse complement strand
CCGTGCGGTGCCGGGCGGCAACGCCACCACCGGTGGGAGCTGGTGTGTCGCCCCCAGGTACGCGCCGCCGAGGCCGCAGGTGACCATCTGGCGTCGCCGCGGGTCCGGGGGCGGCTGAGCGGATCCGGGCGGGTCATCGGGCAGTTGTTCGGCGTACCGCGAGTAGAGGTGCTCGTCGCCCGTCAGCCACAGCCGGATCGTCGCGTTGGTCGGCTCCCGTAACCCGGTGGCGGGATCGACGCGGGTCCGGACGACGTTGCGGTCGAACCAGTGCAGCGAGTTGAAGGCGTCGGGGTGGTTCTCCGCACTCTTCACCCAGGTGGGTGTGGCAGAGCAGACGATCACGCCGTCGCCGGGCCTCAGGTTCGCCGACAGATGGGTCTCGAAGTAACGCAGCTGGGGGTCGTCGAAGTACGAGCCGAGCTGGCTGTCCAGGCCGACGAGCCACCAGTTCTGCGGCAGCCGTACACAGAAGTAGCTCCTCGTCTGCCGGGTCTGCCAGCCGCCGATGGCCCGCTGCTGGGCGAACATCCGCAGAAAGGCGCTGAGCCCGTCGTACCAGTCGTGGTTGCCCGGCAGCGCGACCATGAGCAGCGGGTCGGCCGCTGACGGCAGGGCCGCACGGTAGGGGCCCTTCATCCGGTCCTCGTACGCCGTCGCCGACGCCACCGGATACACCTCGTCGCCGCCCAGGACGAGCAGTGAGCCGCGGTCGAGACGGACCGGCCGCGTGCCGGGTCGGTCGACGGTGATCTCCCCCGCCGCCAGGACCGACGCCACCGAGGCCGTCGCGTCGAAGCCGTCACCGAGGTCGGCGACGAAGTCGAACCAGAGTTCCCGCGCGTCCGGATCGCCGAGCGGTGCCCGCAGCAGGTCCGCGCTCAACGCGCCCTGGATCTCCCGCTTGTCCGAGTAGTTGGCGAAGACCCCGGCCAGTACGACCTTGACCGCCGTACGGGCCAGCTCCCTCGGTGCCAGCCAGCGCACCGAGTCCTGCGGGGTGAAGCCGAGTTCGTCGGTGCGCTGTCGCAGTTCGCGGAGGTTCATCCGGGCTCCCCGGCCGCTATGAGCTGTGAGCCGTAGACGGCCCACAGCTCGCCGAGGAACAGCCGGCCGAAGCGCCCCATCGCCCGTGCGGGGTGCGGGCCTTCGGCCCGGAACGTCGTCAACTGCTGGGCGAAGTCCCCGACATGGATAGTGATGATCCCCGCCCCGAGCACCGGCGCCGCGTCGTCACCGTCCGGCTCGACATGCCCGGCGAGCACGCGTAAGTACAGCGTCGAGGTGTCCCGCCATACGTCGACGCCTGGATCGTCGTGCACCTCCTTGTGCCCGACGAGCGTGAGCGTGCTGCCGCCCGGGGCACGCAGGTGCAGCCGGTACAGCATGCGGCGCCGGCTCAGGTCGTCACCGCGGATGAAGAGGTTGAACCAACCACGCTCCACAGGGAGTCGGCCTCCGAGGACGTCACAGTCGACGTGGCCGACGGCGGCAGCCGGGTGGTCCGGATCGGCGACGAAGCGGTCCACGTCGGCGGCGGTGATGGTGAGCCGGAACGCCAGTCGCTGCTGCAGCGTGCGGCCGAGCGCCCACCCCTGCTCCGGGTCCTGGACGTCGAGCGCGATGTATCCCTTCATCTCCTCGGTGAAGGACAGGCTGGTCGACCGCTCGCCCTCCGCGACGGCCGAGGCGGCGTCGACGGCAGCGGCAGCGTCCTGCGTCGACGCGGACCCTGCTCCGGCGACCGGCCCGGCGGCTGACGCGGTGTCCGGCGCGGGCGTGGCGTCTGTGGCGCGCGGCTCGCGGGGGCCCGCGAGGATGCGGTCGCAGGCCCGGTCGGCGAAGGCGGCGATCGTCAGTGACGGGTTCGCGCCCACCGGCCCGGGCAGCGCCGCACCGTCGAGCACATACAGCCCCGGAAGGCCGAAGACCTCGCCGAACGAGTCGCAGACACCCTCGCCCGGATCGCGGCCCATCGGAGCGCCGCCGAGCGGATGGACGGTGATCACCCGGCGCGCCCACCACAACGGGTTGTCGCGGAACTCGGCGCCGAGCGCGCCGGCCATGTCGCTCATCGTCGACCGGACGCGTTCGAAGTAGCGGCGCGACGTCCGGGTGGTCCAGTCGACGTCCAGGTAGCCCTTGCGCAGGTCCATCCGGCCGTCCGGCACATCGCGGCCCATGCCGAGCAGCGGCAGCGACGAGTCGGAGAACACACCGGGTCCGAGGAGCAGGGCGAGGTCGTGGCTGATGTTGGTCTGCGGGCTGGACCCCAGCCGTTCCCGCAGCAGCCGCAGTGCGAACGCGACGGTCCGGTGGGCGAGTCCGGGTACCCGTGCCGCCTCGGCGAGCCAGTCGACGAACACCGGGTAGCCCGCGTCCTCCACGTAGAAGCCGCGTCCCGACGAGCCGTCCCCGTCGAGCTCGTCGCCGACCCGGACCGCACTGGTGATCACCGGGCCGGTACTGCTCCGCAGGCTGCGCGGCCCGCCGCCCTCGGCAGCACGGGTCGCGTTGACCACGAGCCCGAGCAGGTCGCCGTTGCCGCTGAACCGGGTGCCGAGCGCGCGGCTGATGCCGCGCAGCGCGGCGCGGTTGCGCAGCAATAGGTAGGTGGAGCCGAAGGTGCCCGCCGCCAGTACCAGTCGGGCGCAGCGGATCCGCCGCAGCGGCAGTTGGCCGGTGGCGGTGGGACTGCCCTCGTCCGCCGGGTCGTGGACGACGTAGCGGACCTCGTAGCCGCCGCCGGGCAACGGCTCGAAGCCGCGTACCTCACAGTGTGTGCGGATGTCGGCGCCGTGGTGCCGCGCCGCCGACAGATAGGTGTGGTCCAGGGTGTTCTTGGCCCCGAAGTTGCAACCGAGGTCGCACTCCCCGCACTTCCGGCAGGTGTCACGCGGTAAGCCGTGGAGGTTGCCGTAGGCGGGTTCGGGGACCGGAGCGCCCGGGACCGGTGCCGTGCCCGGCCGGGGCGCGAAGGTGACGGCGAGGGGCGGGCGTGACACCTGCAGTCCGAGCCTGTCCGCGGCCTCGTGCATCGCGACGGTCTTCGGCGTGTCGGCGTAGGGGTACGGGGTCGCGCCGAGCATCAGCTCGACCCGGTCGTAGTGCGGGTCGAGGTCGGCACGGCTGATCGGCCAGTGCTCGTAGCCGCCGCCGGGCAACGGCGACTCGTGTACGAACCAGTGCTCGTCCTTACGCAACAGGACATTGGCGTAGATCAACGACCCGCCGCCGAGGCCGCTGGAGACGACGCCTTCCAGGCCGCGGAACGACCAGATGTCGAACAGCCCGTGCATGCCCTCGCTGGGATCCCAGAAGTTACGGGCCATTCCGGCCGGCGTCCGGGGGAAGCTCCCCGGAGGGTAGGGCTTGCCACGCTCCAGAGTCACTACGGACCGGCCGCCCTCGGCGAGCCGGTAGGAGGCGACCGAGCCCCCGAATCCCGATCCGACGATGACCACATCCGCCTCGAACCGGTTTCCCGATCGCTTATTCATCATCATCCCCCCCCGGATGATCCAATAAGTACATATTAGATCTGAAACGGGGAATATACCCCGCCACGTAAGGGACTGTTCCGGACGTTTGTATCCGCGTCGGCCGATGCCGCGTGCTTCGGATCATCCGGGGCGGGGATCCTCAGTCCACACCCCACCGGCGACAAACCGAAAGCCGTGGAAACGGCCAGATCGTCGCCAGGGCGGACCCGTGGTGTCAGTGTGCCGTTGAGGGGCCGAGCATCGGCAGCGAGATGAAGTCTGCGATGGCCTGCTGGCCGGCGATGTTCGCGTGGATGCCGTCGCCGTTGTCGTATGCGGGGTTGATGCTGTTCGGCTTGAGCGGATCCTTGAGCACCTGGTCGAAGTCCGGTACGCCGTCGCAGGTGCCGGAGCAGGTGTTCCACTTCTTGACCCAGCTGCCGACGGTGAAGCGGTCGAGGTTGTTCCGGTCGGTGTAGCCGGGGCGCGGGGTGATGGGCGTGACGTACACCTTGATCCCCGCGGAGTGCAGGCGCTGGAAGACCGCGCGGTAACTGGCCAGGATCTGCGCCGCGTTGCAGCCGTCGGCGAGGTCGTTGGTTCCGTAGTAGTAGATGACCCCGGTGACCCCGTGCAGCGCGAGCACGTCCCGCTCCAGACGGGCTCCCGCGTCCAGGCCGACGGCGAAGTCGGGGATGTCGGGGCAGGCGGCCGAACTCGTGGTGCCGCTGATGCCCGCGTTCGCGACCGCGAGTTGCCCCTTCGCCGGGATTTCGGAGGCGATGCGTCGGGCAAGGTCGTCCGGCCAGCGGCGGTTGGTTCCCGTTTCGGTGCAGCCCGGACCGCAGTTGGTGCTGCCGACACCGTCGACGACCGAACTGCCGTACGTGACAACCGTGCCCTTCAGCGCCGCGTTGCGTACGTCGACGGCGCTGACGAGATAGGTGGACTGGACCGTCTGCGTGTACGCGTCGCCGTCGGCCTCCGCGGTGTGATCGCCCGACCCCGCCAGGGAGAGGTAGTTGGTGCGCAGAGCTGTGGAGTGCTCCCCCGGCGTGGCCGTGCCGGCGACGGACAAGGACACCGCGATGTCGTCCTGGGGACGGGACGAGAGCCCGGCGGCGTCACTCCAGACCTCGCCGCCGGGCGGGACGACGACGTTGCGGCGGCCGCCGAAGGTGACAGCGCGGAGGGGCCCGGTGATCGCCGCTTCGTGCCCGCTGCGGCCCACCGTGGCGGCGTCGATGGTCAGTGGGGTCGTACCGAAGGTGTTCTGGATACGGACGCGTAACGCGTCGCCGCCCTGGCTGAGATGGGTGATCATCCGTACGGACTGGTCGTACAGCGGCGTGCCGGCGAGGTCCTGCTGGGACTGCGCCCAGGAGGTGAACCACGCCCGCCCGCCCGGGTGTTCGGCCGCCGAGACCGACGTGGTACCGGCGAGCCCGGCTGCCGCGAGAGACAGGGCCAGTACGACGAGGGCGGTGCGGCGTGTTGCGGGTCTGCGGGTCGGGCGCATGCGGGTGCTGCCTCTCTGACATGGGACTGCCGGCGGGGGTCGGGATCAGTCGGGCAGCGCCTCGCCGCGGGTCTCGGGCGCCAGCGGAACCAGGGCCATGCCGATGACGAAGACCACCGCGGTGAGGCTGAGCGGGAGCGTCAGCGAACCAGTGGCGTGGATGCCGTAGCCGATGAGGAAGGTGCCGGCGGCGGCGAACCAGCGGGAGAACGTGGTGGTGAACGCGAAGGCGGTGGCCCGCATCCGGGTCGGGTACTGCTCGGGCAGCCAGATGGTGAATACCGCGAAGCTCGCCCCGCCGAGCCCGAGCACCGGCAGGAACGCGAAGGTCAGGCCGATGGAGTGCTGCGGGTAGGCGAGGCCGTACGCGCCCACTGTTCCGATGGCCATCAGGGCGAAGAGCGAGGCCAGTGTCCTGCGGCGGCCGAGACGCCCGGCCAGGCGGGGCACGATGAAGCAGCCCAGGATGGTGAAGGCGGCCACCGTCATGGTGGAGAGGCCGGCCAGGCGCACGGTGGTGGTGTGGCTGTAACCGGCGTCCTTGGACAGGTTGTTCATGGCGGTGGGGACGTAGGTGGATCCGGCCCACAGGCCGATGACGCACACCACCAGGAGAACCAGGTTGCCGATGGTCCGGGCGCGGTACTGCGTGCTGAGCACTTCCCTGACCGGCTGCCAGAAGGACCGGTGAGCACGTTCGGCGGCCCGCTCTTTCCAGCGCTCGGGCTCCGGCGTGGTACGGCGGATGAGGAAGACGGCGAAGGCGGGTATGCCGCCGAGGAAGAACATGCCGCGCCAGCCGAGTGCGGAGCCGAAGAGGAGGTACACGGCGGCGACGAGGAGGACACCGAAGTACGCGGCCGAGTGCATCAGGCCGCCGAAGCGTATCCGTACTCGTTCCGGCATGACCTCGGCCAGCAGCGTGCCGGCCATGGCCCATTCGCCGCCGACGCCGATGGCGGCCAGGAAGCGGAAGGCGTTCCACTCCCAGAGGTTGGTGGCGGTACCGGCCAGGGCGGTGAACACCGCGTACATCAGGATCGAGACCATCATGGCCGGCTTGCGCCCGAACCGGTCGGCGATGGGGCCCCAGATGAAGGAGCAGCCCCAGCCGAGGAGGAACAGGGCGGCGCTGATCTGGCCGTACCAGCCGACGTTGTCGGTGGTGTCGGCGATGCCGGCGCGGGGCAGGAGGTCGGCCATGGTGGGGGCGAGGACCAGCCCGAAGATGGTCCAGTTGAAACCGTCCATGGCCCAGCCACCGAACGAGCCCCAGAAGGCGTGGCGTTGGGCCTGGGTGAGACGGTCGGTGGCGGGGGGCGGGTGGGTGGTGCTTGTCGCGGGTTGTTCGTTGATCGTCACGGGGACCTCGATTCGACTCGAAAGGTGACGAGGAGTCCGGGCCGGTCTGCTTGCGTGGTCCGGTTGCAGGTCAGCCGGCGTGGGGGACGCGCGCGGGAAAGGTGCCGAGGTCGGCCGGCATGCTGTCGTGGTCGGCGGCCGGCCTGGTGGTGGGGGTGTGCGGGCGGTCCTTGACCGGGGCGGCTGCGCGTCTACGGAGCGTTTCGCAGCGTGGATGGCCGCCGCGGGCTGGGCGGTGGTCGAGCCGAGGAGAGCGGTCGCTGCTTCGTCGAGTCCGGGTTCGACGACGCGGGCGGTGGCGAGGCCGAATCGCAGTGCCTCGGGGCCGTCGATCAGCCGTCCGGTGAAGAGGTGAAGAGCGGGTCGCGGGACGTTGCGGGCCCGGTGAGCAGCGAGAGGCGGGCTGCGCAGGCGGGCGGCACCAGACTGCTCCAGCACGCGACGGGCATTCCGAGCCGGACATCCTCGGTGCCGACGCGCAGAACGCAGGCGCAGGCAAGTGGGCAGCCCGTGCCCGGGGCGGTGCCGCGGAGGGACGCGACGACGGGGACGGGCAGGCCCTCGATGGCCGTCGGGGCGCTCCCCATGGCGGCGACGCTCGCGTCGGTCTCCTCCGGTGCCGCGGAGAGCCACTCGCGCGTGTCCGAGCCGGAGTTGAAGGATAAGCGGCCACAGCTGGAGACGACGACGGCGCGCAGCGTACGGTCCTGGGCCAGGTCTTCGAAGAGAGCGGCCGGCGCCTGCCGGTCGTGGGTGCCCGGAGCGTTGGCCCGGCGTCCGGCGCCCACGCATACGGTCGCGAGCACGCAGTCGCGCCGACTGCCGACCGCCGCCGAGCCAGTCACCGTACGGCCCCGCGAGACCGGCCGCGCTGTGGCCGGACTCGACCAATAACTCGCCGGTGTGCTGCACCGGCAGTGGAGGTGCGGTGCGGATGAGGGCGGGCAGGCCGCTCGGCTTCAGCGGGGAGGCAGTGAGGAGGCGGTGGCCCGCGCAACGGTCCAGGTCCTGCACCACCCCGGGGCAGCAGGGCAGCCCGGCGGAGCGGAGCACTTCGGCCCACGGGGCGCAACCACGGCGGGCGGGCGCGGTGCTGCGGGACCGGGCTGCTTCGGTCGGTGCCATACCTGCGCGGCGCCTTTCTGGAGCGGGCGTGATCCCGGTTCGGGCGGGCCTGACCAGGGTCCTGAAATTGGCTGGACCACTGGACCACTGGACCGATCGGCTAGAGTGTCAGACCCCTGCGAACTGCTGTCAAGGGGCTGCGTCGAAGTCCGAACACCTCTACTGGGAAAGGGACTTGAGCCTGTGTCCGATGCACTGCGTCCGCTGTCGAGGCCCCGCCTGTACGAGCAGGTGGTCGAGCGGCTGCGGGAGTACGTACAGAGCGAGGGCCTGCACGCAGGCGACCGACTGCCTCCCGAACGCGACCTCGCCGAACGGCTCGGCGTCAGCCGCACCTCCGTACGCCAGGCGTTCGTGGCCCTGGAGGTCCAGGGACTCGTGGACACGCGGCACGGCGGCGGCACCTACCTCCTGCGCGACCGGCTGGACGCGGAGCCGCTGGAGACGATGATCGACCGGCGGCGCCGGCTGCCGGACGTCCTGGACGCCCGGGACGCACTGGAAACCAAGCTCGCGGCGCTCGCGGCCACGCGCCGTACCGACAAGGACCTGGCGGAGATCGAGGCGGCGCTGACCGCGATGAGCGAGGCGGTCGAGCGCGGCGAACTGGGAGTTCCCGAGGACCAGCGCTTCCACGCGGCCGTGACCGCGGCCGGCCACAGCGCCCTTCTCGGCGACTTCATGGCGGAGATCTCGCTGTCCATCGCGGAAAGCCGCACGGAGTCGCTGCGCCAGCCCGGCCGCCCGGCGCAGTCCCTCAGCCAGCACCGACTCATCGCCGACGCGGTACGTGCGGGCGACCCCGAGGCAGCCGCCCACGCCATGCACCATCACGTCGTCACCGTCGGCCAGGTCAAACTGCTGGACTGGCAGGCCGACGGCTCCGACTGAAACGCGCGGCCCGTCCTCGACCTGGCGGCAGGCGGTCGGCCGTAGGAGCCCACTCCTGCCTTTGCGGCCCGGGTGATGAAATCACCGGGTTCAGCGACAGCAGTCGCGATCGGCGGTCGGGGCGGTGGCCGACCATGAGCGCGGTGGCCGTGCCGGGCGACCCGCCGCCACTTGCCACGGCGAGCCCGATCCGGTTCGGTCCGGGACGATCCCGTGCCCGGAAGCGTGCTCGGTGAGGCACCTCCCCAGCCGCGGACCGGCAGGATGATCCATACCTATTCCGGCAGTGAACTGCCATGGCAAGTCCCTGTCAACGCCGGCGGAAGCAATTCTTCCGAGCCTGAAACGTGACGCCGGCGATGGGTTGACACGCCGTTTCCGCCCCCTCCATCATCGGTGCAACTTTGGCGATCCGCCCTGCACCCTCAACCACCCCCTTCGAAGCTCTCCTCCGACAGGCAGCAGCAATCCTGGAGGTCCCGTGCATCGCCGCCACCCCACATGGCACAGGCCGCACCACGCTCCTGACCGCCCTGCCGAGTACGGGCCTCGTCCCGCAGGCCGGCAACGCCACGAACCAGCAGCATGTGCTGGACAGACGCTCGACGCGGAACTCCGGCTCGCAGCCAGCCATCACGCTCAATTTCGGCCAGGGCGCGAGCAGTTGACAACGTTGTCTATCGGCAGTCGCAGCGACAGAAGCAGCGGCCGTGGTGAGCACGGGGTGCCGTACGGTTCAGCGCCCGCGACCAGCGCGCACACCGCGCCGAGCGGGACCAAGTGCGCTTCCCAGAACGGCACTTGCCACGCCGCCGCGAAACAGCCGGTGATGCACGGCGCTTCCGGCGTGTTCACGACGATCACGGCCAGGAGCGACACCACGTGCACCGGAGCCCTCTTCGGCGACCCCGCCGACGGGACGTCGAAGGCCTGTTGAACCGCCACGGGCGGTACGTGCGGGTTCAGTTCAGCGCAGCGCAGACGGTGGCGCATCGGGCCGCTTCGTCCACCGTCCTCTGGGCGTCACCGGAGCACCTCATGCGCGACACCAGCAGTAGGCACCGATCCACCGCCCCGGACATTCCCCCACCGAAGGAGCCTCGATGGCCCTCCCTGAAGACCACGAAGGCCACGACCTCGGCACCGAACTGTCTCCCCTGTCCAGACGCGACCTGCTGCACTGGAGCGGTGCGACCGCCGCCGGCCTCCTGGTCGGGCTCGGCGGTCCGTTCGCCCCCGCCGCGCACGCCGCCACTCCGGCCATGGCAGCGGCGGCAGGCGCAGCTTCCGCGTTCAGCCCTTTGCGCCCGCCGGCCACCCCGCTCGCCGTACGTTCCCCGTATCTGACCACCTGGCTGGCCGGGGACAGTCTGGCGGGCACCTGGCCCACCTTCTGGAACGGGCGCATCACCGCGCTGTGCGGCATCGCCCGGATCGACGGGACGCCGTACGTCTTCCTCGGCAATCCGGCGCTGCCGGGCGGCCCGGCGCTCAGCACGATGACGCAGACCTCGCTCCAACTGACCGCCACCCGCTCGATCTTCGCCCTCACGGGCGGCGGCGTCACCCTCACGGTCACCTTCTTCTCCCCCGTCGAGTTGGGCGACCTCAAGCGCCAGTGCGTGCCGCTGAGTTACGTCAGCGTCCAGGCCGCCAGCGCAGACGGCGGGAGTCACACCGTCGACGTGCATCTGGACGCCTCCGCCGAGTGGGTGCACGGCAGCAACTCCACCCAGGTCACCTGGGCCGAGCAGCAGACCGCCGGGATGACCGCGCTGGCCTGCCAACCAGCCGTTCCCGGGGTGCTGGCGGAGAACAACGACCAGGCGTCGTGGGGTTCGCTGGTGCTGGCGGCTCCCAGTGTGAGCGGACTGACCTGGCAGATCGGTCAGGACACCGTCGTACGGACGGCGTCCGCCTCGGGCGGAGTGCTCGCGGGCACCTCCGACACGGCGCAGCCGCGCGCCATCAACGACCGTTGGCCCGTGCTGGGCCTCAACCAGAATCTGGGCACCGTCGCGTCCGGCAGCCCGTCGTCGGTGTTCCAGGCCGTCGTCGGCCACATCCGCACACCTGCGGTGAGCTACCTGGGGAGCAACCTCAACCCCTGGTGGATGCACTACTGGAGCACATGGACCGACATGCTCGACTGGTTCGACAGCGACCGCGCCGCCGCCCTGACCGCCGCCACCGTCCTCGACCAGCGGATCCATGACGACGCCGTGCGCGTCGCGGGCGGCGGGGACACCGGTGAGCACTACGCAGCCGTCTGTGCGCTGGCGCTGCGTCAGGCGGTCGCCGGTACGGAGCTGGTGGACCGGGGCGGCTCGCCATGGGCGATGCTCAAGGAGATCTCCTCCGACGGTAACGTTTCCACCGTCGACGTGATGTACCCGGCGTCTCCTGCCTACCTCTACCTTTCGCCCGCGTATCTGCGGCTGTTGCTCGAACCGCACTTCCACTACGCGGAGCAGGACGGCTGGCCCAAGGTGTACGCCCAGCACGACCTGGGCGCCGGCTACCCGAACGCGAGCGGCCACCTCGACGGCAACGAGGAGGCCATGCCCATCGAGGAGTCCGCCAACTTGCTGATCATGGCCGCGGCCGTGATCCAGCGCCTTCCGGCGGCCGACGCGGCCTCCTTCGCCACCACCCACTACGCGATCCTTCGCCAGTGGGCCGAGTACCTGGTGGCCAACACCCTCGATCCGGAGAACCAGAACCAGACGGACGACTTCACCGGCTGGATCGCGCACAGCGCCAACCTCGCGCTCAAGGGCATCATCGGTGTCGGCGCGATGAGCGTGATGGCCAAGGCGGCGTCCAACACCTCCGACACGTCGCACTACTTGACGGTGGCTCGCGGCTACATCAGCCAATGGATCACCCTGGCCCAGGACTCCTCCGGCACGCATCTCAAGCTCGCCTACGACCAGGACGGCACCTGGAGCCTCAAGTACAACGGCTACGCCGACCGGCTGCTGGGCCTGAACCTCGTGCCCGCCGGCGTCGCGGCCCAGGAGGCCGCCTGGTACCTGTCCAAGGCCGGCACGTACGGTGTGCTCCTCGACCCGCGCAACGACTACACCAAGACCGACTGGGAGTTGTGGACCGCGGCCTGGCTGACCGACCACGCCGACGCCCGCTCCATGCTGGTCAACGGCGTCTACGGCTTCGCCAACAGCACGCCGTCACGGGTGCCCTTCACCGACTGGTACGTCGTTGCCAGCGGCGCCCAGCGGGGTTTCGCCGACCGGCCCGTCATCGGCGGCGCCTTCGCCCTGGTGAACGCCCCGGCGGCCGACTCCGTCGCCTGGAAACGTATCCAGAACAAGAACTCCGGCAAGCTGCTCGCCGTCAGCAACATGTCCCTGGCCGACAGCGCCGAGGTCACCCAGTACGAGGACAACGGCACCGCCGATCACCTGTGGACCGTGGTGGACAACGGCGACGGCACCGTCAAGATCTACAACCGCAACTCCGGCAAGCTGCTCGCCGTCAACAACCAGAGCACCGCCGACGGCGCCCACGTCCAGCAGTACAACGACAACGGCACCCAGGACCACCTCTGGCGCTTCGTCGACAACGGCGACGGCTGGATGAAGATCGTCAACGTGCACAGCGGCAAGCTCATGGCCGTCGACGGCGCGTCCCAGGCCAACAGCGCCCAGGTGACCCAGTGGAACGACAACGGCACGTCCGACCATCTCTGGCGGCTCGTCTGACGACAAGAGTCGGCATGCGCACGTACGTCTCCCTACTCCGGCCCCAACGGCCCATACCTGTTCGGCAGTTACCCACGAACACCTGCGAGTGGAAGGAACGCGCCATGAGACACCACACCTCTCTTCGCTGGGGACTTGCAGTCCTCTTAGCCCTCGGCACCGGCGTCCTGGGACTGGCCCCCGTCGCCGCTGCACCGGCACAGCCGGCAGAAGCCCGCCCCCTCTCCCCCGGCCTGGTCACCGCCATGCAGCGGGACCTCGGACTCGGCGCACCCCAGGCCCGTACGCGGCTGAAGCAGGAGGCCGCCGCCACGCAACTCGCCCCGCGAGCCGAGCAGTTGGCGGGCCCGGCCTTCGGCGGCTCCTGGTACGATGCGAAGCGCGGCACCCTCGTCGTCGGGCTCACCGACACCGGCACCGCCGCGGCCGACTCCGTCCGGTCCCTCGGCAGCAGGGTGGTGAGCGTCGCACACAGCGCGCGGACCCTCGACGCGGCAAAGGCCGTCCTGGACAAGGCCGCCAAGGCGAACGGCGCTCCCGCGGCCGTCCGCAGCTGGCATGTCGACCCGCGCACGAGCAGTGTGGTGGCCGAGGTCCGCAAGGGCGCGGAGCACAGTGCCGCCGTGACGGCGTTCCTGGCCCCCGCGCGCACGGCGGGCCTCCTCACGATCCGCAGCTCGGCCGCCAACGACGAACCGCGGACCTTCGCCGCGGGCACCGTCGGGGGTGACCCGTACTACATCAACGGCAACACCCGCTGCTCCATAGGCTTCTCTGTCGTGGGCGGCTTCGTCAGCGCCGGGCACTGCGGCACGCCCGGCAGCTCCGTGGTCGGCTGGGACGGCTCGGCGATGGGTACCTTCGTCGGTTCGTCCTTCCCGGGCAACGACTACTCCTACATCCGGATAGGCAACGGCTGGTGGACCGTCCCTGTCGTGCTCGGCTGGGGCACCGTCAGTGACGTCCTGGTCCGCGGCTCGGCGGTGGCGCCCGTCGGCTCGTCGATCTGCCGTTCCGGTTCGACGACGCACTGGCACTGCGGCACCGTGCTCACGCAGAACGAAACCGTCAACTACAGCCAGGGGTCCGTCTACGAACTGACCGGAACCAGCGTCTGCGCCGAACCCGGCGACTCCGGCGGCTCGTTCATCACCGGCGACCAGGCTCAGGGTGTGACCTCGGGCGGCTGGGGCGACTGCACCGGCGGCGGCCAGACCTGGTTCCAGCCCGTGAACGAAATCCTGAACACGTACGGCCTGACACTGGTCACCGCCTGACGGTGAGGCCGTCGCTCCGGTCTGTCCGGCCGCTTCGAAATCCGGCCGGACAGCTCCTGGCGCCTCGTCACGTTCGAGTTCTGGCCCGGCGGAACTTTTCCCTGCACGACTCTTGCCGTCGCTCGCGGCCCCTCCCTACAGTCTCGTCCCAGTCAGTCGATACGTATCGACACCGAGTATCGACACCGAGGGAACCGAGGGAGGTGCTCCGCATGGTGACAAGCCGGGATGTGGCCAGGTTGGCGGGCGTCTCCCAGAGCACGGTCTCCTACGTCATGAGCGGGCGCCGCTCGATATCCCCCGAGACCCGGCGTCGGGTCGAGGAGGCGATCGAGACGTTGGGGTTCCAACCCAACGCCGGTGCGCGGGCGTTGGCGAGTCAGCGCAGCCAAGTCATCGGCCTGGTCGTGCCGTTCGCGCCGGGGGCCGACATGACGGGGGTGCTGCCCTTCATCGAGACGATCACCAAGTGCGCCCGGGAAGAGGACCACAACGTCATCCTGGCCACCGAGGACGAGGGCGCCGAGGGCCTCACCCGGCTCAGCGACCAGTCCCTGTGCGACGCGATCGTGTTGATGGAGGTCGGGTCCAAGGACCCGCGCATCCCCGTGGCGGCCGGCCTGAGCGTGCCCGTCATCCTGATCGGCGTGCCGGACGACCCGGAGGGTCTGTACTGCGTCGACCTGGACTACACCCTGGCCGGACGCATGGCGGTGGACGAACTGGCCGCCTCCGCGCACGACCGTGTCGTCCTGCTCGGCTACCCGCGTGATGTCATGGCGCGCGACGTCAACTTCGTCCGACGCTTCCTGCGGGGGGCCGAGGAATCGGCGGCCGCACACGGCGTCTCCTACGCCGAGGTCAGCCCGCCGGACACCAGTCGGGCCGGGGCCGAGGCCGCCCTGGACGAGGCGCTTGCCGAACGAGGGCCCGGCGGCGGCAGGTTGGGGCTCGTCGTCCCCGATCCCCAGTTGATCCAGCCGACGTTGCAGAGCCTGCTGGACCGCGGTCTGGTCCCGGGCCGCGACCTGTCCGTCATCGGCCTGTGCACGGACCGGACGGCCGAGACCTCCACACCCCCCGTCACCAACCTCTCGCTGGAACCCAGGGACGTCTCGCGCCGCGCGATGAGAATCCTGTTCCGGCTGCTGAACCGCGAGAGCGTGCCCACCTTTTCGACCGTTGAACTGGTCACCCCACGTCTGACCCTGCGTCAGACCAGCCTGCCTGCCCGCTGATCCCCACTGTTTCGCGTTCAAGGGGGATGACGCGTCATTGCTGTCGATACGCATCGACACCCCCGCGCGGTCCGCCCGAGACAGCTCCGATCGAGGAGAGAACGAACATGGCTCAACGACGAGCAATCCTCAGCAGAACAACACTGACGGTGGCCCTCGCGCTCCTGGCGCCGCTCTCCCTGAGCGCCTGCGGTTCGAGCACCGGATCATCGTCCGGTAGCGCCGACACACTGCGGGTGATGGACTACTACGCCGATCAGCCCGACAAGGGGATCTACGCGAAGGTCCTGGACGCGTGCGGGCGGCAGGACGGCGTGAAGATCAAGCGGGAGGCCGTGGCTGGCCCGTCCCTGATACCCAAGGTGCTGCAACAGGCCTCGTCGCGGACCCTGCCCGACGTCCTGATGCTCGACAACCCGGACCTGCAACAGATCGCCGCCAGCGGCGCCCTCGCCCCGCTCAGCGACTTCGGCCTGAAGGCGGACGGATACGCCAAGGGCGTGGTGGACGCCTCGACCTACCAGGGCAAACTCTACGGCCTGCAACCGGTGACCAACACGCTCGGCCTGTTCTACAACAAGGACATGCTCGACAGGGCGGGGGTCAAGCCGCCCACCACATGGGCCGAGCTCAAGTCGGCCGCCAAGAAGCTCACTTCGGGCAAGAGGTACGGCATCGCCTTCGCCGCACCGGCCACCTACGAGGGGACCTGGCAGTTCCTGCCGTTCATGTGGTCCAACGGCGGCGACGAGAAGGACATCGCAACTCCCCAGACCGCACAGGCACTTCAGCTCTGGGTGGACCTGGTCAAGGACGGATCGGCCTCGAAGTCGGTGGTCAGCTGGGCCCAGGCCGACGCCGACGACCAGTTCGCGGCGGGCAACGCGGCCATGATGATCAACGGTCCCTGGCAGTTCCCGATCCTCGACAAGAAGACGAGCCTGCACTACGGCGTCGTGCAGATCCCCGCACCCAAGGCGGGCGGAACTCCCGTCGTCCCGTTGGGCGGTGAGACCTGGACCGTCCCGCAGACCGGCAACGCACAGCGCCAGGCCAAGGCGGCCAAGGTCGTCGCGTGCCTCAACTCCGACAAGAACCAGTTGTCGCTCGCCGAGCAGCGCCAGACCGTGCCGACGAGGACCGCGCTGATGGACAAGTTCGCCGCCGAGCAGCCCAGGATGAAGGCGTTCACGGAGCAGGTGCGCAACGCCCGTGCCCGCACAGGTGAGTTGGGCAAGGACTGGCCCAAGGCCGCCACCAAGATCTACACGGCGATTCAGACCGCGCTCACCCAGGGGGCGACTCCGGCGAAGGCACTGAAGCAGGCCCAGGATGGCTGACGTACTGCGCCGCGCGGTGCGGACCAAGGGGCATACGGTGCAGGCCGCGGAGAGTGCCCCGGAGGGCCGGAGGCTCGGGAAGCTGGGGAAGCGCGGCCGGCGGGGCCAGTCGCACCTGCTGTTCCTGCTGCCAGCCCTGGCCTACATGGTGGCCTTCTTCGGCTACCCGGTCGTGAAGAACGTCGTGATGGGCTTCCAGCACTACACGACGACCACCTTCTACACCGGCCAGGCACCCTGGGTCGGCTTCACTAACTACCGGGCCGTCATCTCGTCCTCCGTCTTCGACAAGGCACTCCTCAACACGGTGCTGTTCACGGTGGGTTCGATCGCGGGGCAGTTCCTCACCGGTCTGACGATCGCCCTGTTCTTCCGCCGCAAGTTCCCGCTGAACGGCGTACTGCGCTCCCTGCTGCTGTTGCCGTGGCTGGTGCCGCTGATCGTCTCCAGCGCGGTGTGGCGGTGGATCCTCGACCAGGACAACGGCGTGCTCAACCGTTTCCTCGGCGCCCTGCACCTCGTACAGGACCGTCCCGGCTGGCTGACCAGCACCTCGCTGGCGCTGTTCGCGGTGATCGTGGTCAACATCTGGATCGGGATCCCGTTCAACGTCGCGATCCTCTACGGCGGACTGCAGGACATCCCCGAGGAGTTGTACGAGGCAGCCTCCCTGGACGGCGCCACGGGCTGGCGGGCGTTCCGGTACGTGACCTGGCCCCTGCTGCGGCCCGTGGTCAGCGTGGTGCTCGTCCTCGGCGTCGTCTACACGGTCAAGGTGCTCGACGTCATCCTCGGGCTCACCAACGGCGGACCGGCGAACGCGACGCAGACCATCGCCAGTCAGTCCTACCAACTCTCCTTCCAGCAGTTCGACTTCGGGCAGGGTGCCGCGCTCGGCAACATCCTCATCGTCATCTCGCTGGTCTTCGCCGTCCTCTACCTGCGCGCCAACCGCCGCGCCGTCGAGCAGTGAGGCCGTCATGACAACTGTCACGCACCCGTCTGTCCCACCGGCCACGCATCCACCCGTCCACCGGCGACGTTCCCGTCGACGGCCATGGGGATACACCGCCATCGGCGCGCTGATCCTGGCCGTGATGCTGTTCCCGGTCTACTGGATGGTCAACGTCTCCCTCCAGCCGGCCAACACCGCTGTGAGCACGCCCTGGTTCCCGACCCACCTGAACTTCGACGGCTACGCCACCGCGCTGAGCCAGCAGGGGTCAAATCTCCTGACCAGCCTGGTCGTTGCGGTGGGGAGTGTGGTGTTCAGCCTGGTCATCGCCAGCCCGGCCGCGTACGCACTCGCGCACGTCGACGCGCGCTGGGTCGGTCCGGTGCTGTTCGGGATCCTGATCAGCCAGATGGTCCCCGGCATCGTCGTGGCCAACGCCCTCTACAGCGCGTACAACGACCTCGGACTGCTCAACTCGATCCCGGGCCTGATCCTGGCCGACTCCACCGCCGGCATCCCCTTCGCGATCCTGATCCTGCGGGCCTTCATGGGCAACATCCCCGCCTCGGTGATCGAGGCGGCCCGGGTGGACGGGGCGGGCAGGGTCCGGGCGTTCGTCTCGATCGTCCTGCCGATGAGCAGGAACGCCCTTATTACGGCGGGGCTGTTCACGTTCCTGTTCACCTGGAGCGACTTCCTCTTCGCGCTGACCCTGACGACGACCGAGGACGTCCGCCCCGTCACCCTCGGCCTCTACCAGTATCTCGGCGCCCACGTCAGCGACTGGAACGCGGTGATGGCCACCGCGACCCTCGCCTCGGTCCCGGCTCTCGTACTGCTCCTGGTGGCACAGCGCTACATCGCCACCGGCGTGACCGGCGGAGCCGTCAAATGACCCGCCCCCAGGGCGACTTCGGAGAAAGGCAGAACACCCCTGTGACCACGTCTTCCACACCGCCCCTGGCCTCGGCCCCGATCCGCGTGACCGTGTGGGGAGAGAACCGCCACGAGAAGATCGAGGAGCACGTGGCCAAGATCTACCCGCAGGGCATGCACACCACGATCGCCGAGGGCATCAAGGAGAACCTCGGCGACGCCTGCACCGTACGCACCGCCACGCTGGACGACCCCGAACACGGCCTGACCGAAGAGGTGTTGGCTTCGACCGACGTCCTCACCTGGTGGGGACACGCAGCCCACGCCGAGGTGTCCGACGAGGTCGTGGAACGGGTGCACCGGCACGTGCTGTCGGGCATGGGCCTCGTAGTCCTGCACTCCGGCCACTGGTCGAAGATCTTCGTCAAGCTCATGGGCACCAGCTGCACCCTGCGCTGGCGCAACGAGCACGACCGCGAGCTGGTGTGGACGGTGAACCCAACGCACCCCATCGCCAAGGGAGTTCCGCATCCGCTCGTCGTCGAAGAGGACGAGATGTACGGGGAGTTCTTCGACATCCCCGTCCCGGACGAGCTGGTGTTCGTCAGCTCGTTCACGGGCGGCGAGGTGATACGCAGCGGCTGCACGTTCCGCCGCGGCCACGGCAGGATCTTCTACTTCAGCCCGGGTGACCAGGACTACCCCGTCTACCACAACAAGGACATCCGCCAGGTGATCGCCAACGGCGTCCAGTGGGCACGTACGGACCGGCCCGAGCGCAGCCACCCGGTGCTGCTGCGCTACGACACCGACGACTTCTTCAACGGCGTCGACTACTCGGGGCCGCTTCGATGACCGACCGAGCAACCCACCGGACCATCCCCTGCGGGCCCTACAACCCCCTGCGCGTGCTGGTGGTCGGCGCCGGCTCCATGGGCCAGCAGTGGCTGACCACCGTAACCGCCGCACCCGAGGCCGAACTCGTCGGCATCGTCGACCTCGACCTGGACGCGGCCCGCCGATCCGCCACCGACCTGGGCCGGACGGACCTCCCGGTCGGCGCCGACGCGGTAGCGCTCGCGGCCGACACCGGCGCCCAGGCGATCATCAACGTGACGGTGCCGGTGGCCCACCACCCCGTCACCACCGCCGCGTTGTTCGCCGGGCTACCCGTCCTCGGCGAGAAGCCGATCGCCGACACCCTGGCCCACGCCCTGTCCCTCGCCGCCGCGTCCGACGCGAGCGGCGAGCTGTTCATGGTGAGCCAGTCCCGACGCTGGAATCCCCAACTCTTCGCTCTCCGCGGCATGTTGGAGGACCTGGGCGCGATCGGCACACTGACGACCGAGTTCTTCAAGGCTCCGCACATGGGCGGTTTCCGCGAGGAGATGGCGTACCCGCTGCTGATCGACATGGCGATCCACGCCTTCGACTCGGCCCGTTTCCTGCTCGGCGCGGACCCGGTCTCCGCCTACTGCCAGGCATACAACCCGCCGTGGAGCTGGTACGACGGCGACGCCGCCGCGAGCGCCGTCTTCGAGATGGAGGGCGGTACGCGCTATGCGTACAACGGCAGTTGGTGCAGTCCGGGCGCCGAGACCTCGTGGAACGGAGTGTGGCGGGCGAGCGGCGAAAAGGGCTCGGCGCTGTGGGACGGCGACAACGAACCCGTGCTCGTCGCCGACGTACAACCCGCCGAGCGGCCCCGCTCCCCGTACTCCGACATCGCCGGAGCGCTGCGGGTCTTCGTCGAGTCGCTGCGGACCGGCAGTGTGCCCATGGGTGAGGTGCACGAGAACACCATGAGCCTGGCGATGGTCGAGGCCGCGGTGGAGTCGGCCAGGAGCGGGCAACGCGTACTCGTCGACGACGTGCTCGACCAGGCGTACGCGGCGGCCCTGAGTGAGGAGCGCCGCCCCGACGTACGCGCCGCTCTTGCTAGTTGGCCGTCGGTCCGCGGCGCCCTCACCCCGCACCGGACACCGCCCGCCGCCGCTTCCGCCTGACGCCCTACCGATACGGAGACCCCGTGCCCCGCCCTTCCCCCGACCCCGTTCCCGGCCGCCCTCGCCTCGGGGTGGCCATGATCGGCCACTCGTTCATGGGAGCCGTGCACTCCCAGGCCTGGCGTACCGCGCCCCGAGTGTTCGACCTGCCCTTCGACGTCGACATGACCGTCGTCTGCGGCCGTGACCCGAAGAGCGCGGCACGGGCGGCCGAGCGGCTGGGGTGGGGCGACTGGTCGGCCGACTGGCAGGAGGTGATAGGCCGCGACGACGTGGACGTCGTCGACATCTGCACACCCGGCGACTCCCACGCCGACATCGCGATCGCCGCGCTGGCCGCCGGCAAACACGTGCTGTGCGAGAAGCCCCTGGCCAACACGGCCGAGGAGGCAGAGCGGATGGCCGCCGCCGCGCAGGTCGCCGCAGTGGCCGGCGTGCGGTCGATGGTCGGCTTCAACTACCGGCGTGTGCCCGCGTTGGCACACGCCACGCGGCTGATCGCCGAGGGCCGGATCGGCGAGGTGCGGCACGTCAGGGCTCAGTACCTCCAGGACTGGATCGTCGACCCCGAGTTCCCGCTCGTGTGGCGGCTGCGCAAGGAGCGGGCCGGCTCCGGCGCGCTGGGGGACCTCGGGTCGCATGTCATCGACCTGCTCCAGCACATGACCGGAGAGCGGCTGACCGGGGTGTCGGCGACGCAGGCCACGTTCGTCACCGAGCGCCCCTTGCCGACGGAATCCGGCGGGCTCTCGGCCCGCGCCGGGGAACAGCGCGGCCAGGTGACCGTCGACGACGCGACCGCGTTCACCGGCCGGCTGGAAGGGGGCGGACTCGTCGTGGTCGAAGCGACGCGCTTCGCCACGGGACGCAAGAACGCGATGCGGATAGAGGTGAACGGCTCACGGGGGTCGATCGCCTTCGACTTCGAGTCGATGAACGAACTCCTGCTGTACGACGCCGACGACCCCGAGACGGAGGCGGGATTCCGCCGGATCCTGGTCACCGAGCCCGCCCACCCCTACCTCGGTGCCTGGTGGCCGCCCGGTCACGGCCTGGGCTACGAGCACGCGTTCGTCCACCAGGTCCACGACTTCGTGACAGCAGTGGCCGACGACGGAAGCGACCCGCGCCCATCCTTCGCCGACGGCCTCCAGGTCCAGTACGTGATGCGGGCAGTCGAGCGCAGCGCCGCGGACTCCTCGCGCTGGACGAGCGTCGGCTGACCCCGTGGACGTCACCGGCTTCACGGCCACCCGCGCACCCGCGCACCCGCGCACCCGCGCACCCGCGCACCCGCGCACCCGCAAGCTCACTACCAACAAAACAGGAAGCCAACCGGGTCCTGGCCGCCGGACGCGCACCCGTCGACACGGCTTCGCCCACCTCAAGAGCCGGCACACCCCGCCAAGCTGCACACCAGCCTTGTTGACCGGCGACTTTCAAGTGGTCTTGACATCGCCGGTTCGAACACAACAGGCTCGCGTTCCCGTTGCGAGATCGAGCCGTCGACAGGGGTGTGGAAGTGCAGGAGCTGGAGCGGATCACGGCTCGCCGGAGTGAACTGGACGCGCTCGCCGAGGAGTTGGGCAAGCAGTTGGCGGAGGTCCAGGCCGAGCGGGAGGAACTGG
>Ga0307507_10005274_pt1 | contig 21425 bp, 2 predicted proteins | sample 7_EM_MG_FD_207223 | JGI IMG/M metagenome (GOLD analysis project Ga0307507, IMG submission 207223) | Populus trichocarpa ectomycorrhiza microbial communities from riparian zone in the Pacific Northwest, United States - 7_EM | ecosystem: Host-associated > Plants > Roots > Unclassified | place... | reverse complement strand
GCTTATTTAGTATTAGGTGGATTTCTTCTAGGTCTTAGAGTTGTTGTTTAATTATATTAAGGAAGCTATCTACGTTAAGCTTCCTTATTGCGTATCTTTTGCTATTTGGTTACGCCTTAATGTCCAGATCTAGTTATATCTAGATAGGGATATAGTCTAAGGTAAGTGCCCATTTTTCTTTAGAAGAGCACCTTTTGAGTCTCTAGTATAGGTTTTCGTCTATAATTGTGAGGTTAATTGTACTTTTGGCGGTGCCCTATTGCCATATAATTACACCTGGGGGGGTAGCTAGCTTAAGGCCCCCATTGTCTATAGCTCTTAGTAGGCACTCTGCCTGTTAATTAGCAGCAACATAGATGCCCCCCTACTGTAGGTGGTGGAGGTTTATGTCTCTTAGTAGAATGGACTCCGCGTGTTTAGTTTCTAGTAAGCTTATTATAGATATAATGTTCTCTGTCTATGCTACTCCTTTGACCCTAGGGTTATAGATATTAATGATTTATACTAGTCCCCTATATATCTGGATAGTTATAACTGCAATATCTAGGTTAACTGCCTGCTATAACTATAAGGTAAGGCTGATATTTTTGCTGATTATAAAGCATACGTATATAGCTGCTTTTGGTTTATACAGGAGCTGGAATCCTTAGGGGCAGTATATTAATTATGTGTAGGTATTATAATACGGCTCTTATATAGCAAGAATATGGTGTTTCTCTAGGTTTAGACTGTCTAGTAGGGGCCTTACTAGACGGTGGTTTGTATTGCCGCAGTTATACTATATAATGGTTAAGTGGCGGACCCCTAGTAGGGGTCCTTTGCCTCTCCTTTGCTCCTTACTTCTTCCGTTTTTACTTTCTTTAAAATATTTAGAACTTCTATCTTCTGTGTTTACTCCCTGGCCACTACTTATTTTATATAGAGCTTTTTATTCCTGTGTCTTATGTTCCTACTAGCCTTTCTAAATCTAAGTCTGTTATTGCCTCCGGTTCTTCCCCTGTTCTTACTAGTTGGCTATATGCCCCTTATAAGCTAGCTATATATGTTGTATTTGCCGCGTTAAATCTAATTCTTAATTATCCTGGCCTTGAACTTACTATAGCCGTCCATAGGGGTCTTCCTACTGGGCGTTTTCTCCCTTATGTCCTATATGTCCCTTATGTCCCTGTTCGGTCTGGTGATGTCATATAGTGTCGCTTTTAGCCCGTTAAGGCTTGGGATGGCTGGCTTAGCCCTTTAGTATTAAAGGTAGGAAACGCTAGGAAGATACCTGCGTCCCCCTAGCTTATTGCCTATTGTTTCCATTTGTATGACCTAGCGTGTAGTTGTTCCTGTAGCTGTTAAGCCCTTTTCTTCCGTCTTCTGTATTTAATGCAGTCTTCTCTCTTCTACGCCTTATGTGTGCTTTGGTAACAGTTCGCGTATTTTATTTGGTCTTGATTTGTATATTATCTTATATTATAGGGGCCTGCATAGTAGCCGCAGCACACCTGTGCTGTGTATGTGGATTGGGTGTGTCCCTATTATATATAGTGATAATATCGTTCTAGGTGTAGTCTGTAGTTGTAGAGCCTTATGTTATATATAAGGCTATTTATAATTATTCCTTTTTGGATAAAAAGTTTTTGTATTCCTAGTATATATATGCTAATAATAAGGGAGCTATATGTTTATCTGTCGTTTCCCTAGCGAGTCTTTGGCGCCCTTTGTGTCCTTTTATTATTTTCATTATATGCTTAGTTTGTATTTTCTTGTTAAAGCTATTAGATTTGGGTAATTATAAGTCCTAATATAAGGCGTTCCGTTTGTTTTACTATCTTCTATATAGTTGCTGTATTGTCTGCCTAGCGTCCCCTTTCTACCCTAAGGCTTATGGGAACCAATAGGACTTTAACTGGGTAATCTTTATAAAGCACTTTTATGCTAATACGCTCTCCTAGCCTGTCCCCTACCTTTATAGCCCATTCCTTTGCCTATTGGTCCTTTAGGGTGACTCTAATGTCTCTACTCCTAAGGTATTGGACTATAACGGCGTTATGGACCTCCTTATAAATCTTTATAAGAACTTCTATTTCTAATTATCCCTTAAGTTTCTCTACCTTTTCTGTATTTGGTTATATTGTGATTATATGCCTAGTTATTATCTTTAGGGGGGTAGGTTCCCTATACTATAGAAGCGCAGCTATGGCGGCCCAGGTGCGGTTCGCCTATTAGGGGGGGTTTTATTTATCTTTAATTTTGTTTAGCCATTAGAGGATTTAATTAAGGGTTTACTAAAGGGGCGCCTAAGGTTCGCTGGACTGGAGCTATTTTACTAGCTATATTAGTTTGTAATGGCTAATAAATGCTCCCCTATAGTTCCGGATATTAGACGCGTCTAATAGGCTTTATATTTTATTAGATGCCTTTTTAATTAGGGTATTTCCACTTTCTAGTATGGTATTCGCCCGTCCTTGTTGTTGTTGTGGGGGGCCATTGTTAGGTATGGGTCTGGCGGTCGCGCGCAACTGCGTACCACTGTTGTTCCACCTGTGCCTTCCCTATAATGCATGCATCTTAGGGGATTATTAGGGTGTTTTTCAGGGTTCTTTTGGTTGGTTTGGTCTTTTTGGGCTAGGTGTAGCAAGAGCTCTAAAAGTCGGGATCTTATACAGTTAGTAAGGTCAGAGTCCCTATTATATATAAAAGGCTATATACTTCTTATCTCCCTTATATATATAAATTTTATTAAAGGTAGCGATTATATTAAGCTTTATAAAGTACTATGCCTTTACTAATCGGTTAAGCGTCTCTTAAATTAAGGGAATCGGATATTGGTTTTAAATTGTAATTATGTTTAGAGCTTAATAATTAATATAGAATCTTAAGCCTCCTCCTAGCTTTTTAATAAATAGCATAGATAAGGCAAATAGAGATTAACTAGGGCGAATAAATCCTTTTTCTAGATGCTTGTTAAGGTATTATTATATTATAAGCAGTTCTTTTTATAATATGCCGTATAGCGGACCAAACTTTGGTGTTATACTAGGCTTAAGTTCTATCTTAAAATCGTGCTTCTCTTAGTCCGGGGCTAGTTAGTCTATAAATCATTTTTTAAACTTATTAATTAGGTTATAGTACTCTTTAGGTATAAAAGGTTGAGGATTAGGATACTATTTTAGTTCTAGTGCTTTCTTAATATCTTCTATAGTTATAGTAAAGATTTTGTATTCTTATCTTTTTGCTAATAAGATAAAAAGCGCGGCCTGTATTATATGGATTTTAAGAGGGTTTAATATAACATCTTCGCATTCTTTACTATAATTAGCAGTTATCGATTTATTATATTAGCTTAAGGTTTGTGGCAAGGGTAATTTATATTATGTTAAATTTAAATAGTTGTATGTATGTTTATAGGGCAAATAGTTTTTTAAGTAATAACTTTGGCAGTAGGTTATACGGAACTTTAGTATTTCTTTAACCTAGCTAATTAAAGGGTCGTGTCATTTCAGCCATCTATGTCTAAGTATTATCTTATAGTGCTTTAAGGGTGTTATAAATAAGGAAACGTATTTAAGGTGTTTACCCATCCGCAATTTTATAAGAGCGTAGTGTGTTATTTTACTATATATTAAGGGTTTGCTATTAAAGCCTTATAGGCCTTAGGGCTTATTAAGTTTCTTTAAATTTAGGCGTTAAGTTTTCGCGTAATTTATATTAATAAAGCCTATGCTAGTAACTCCGCTGTCTATAAGGATTTGTACTTCCTTTTATTTTTTAAGTATTTAAATTTCGCTAAGTATATTAAGGGAGTCGTGTCGTATATTAGCGCTAGAAGAGCCTAGACACTTATACTCTTCTACTTTTTATCCTAAGGCGCGACTTAGCCCTAGGATAATTTATTTTCTAAGTTAACTAAAGGCAAGGTGCTTCGTAATGTCTAAGTATAATTTATAGCACGGGTACAATTTAAGGAATAAGTACGGCTCGAAGAACGGGTATAATTTAAGGATTAGGTACGACTTAAGGATTAAAAGGAACTACAGTGGACTTTTTTAAAAGGGTAAGTTCGGCAATGTTTTTAAATATATCCTTTTTTACCGCATCTAAAACATTCTCCATTTATGGCTCGTGTTTTTTATTCGTTAGTTCCTAAGGGTATATAGAATTAGGTAGTATTAAGGTCCATAGGGTTATACGTAGGGCTTTTAGGTCTCGGAGAAGGATCGCGCCTTAGAGCATATACCGGTTTTAAGGAGTTTTAAACGCGAGGTATAGTTAACTTTAGAAAACAAGTCTGTTTATTATATTAAAGGTCTTTATTAATTCATTAACATATTATAGCAAATTTAGATAGGTTTTTTGGTAGTTCTCTACCTATTAACTAGGCTCTAATCTTATCTAAAATAGCTTATTAAAGAGCAGCAACTCTAGCGGCTTTATTCTAATCCAGCTTACTAATAAGACCTAAAAATTCCAAAAAGAAGCTAGTAAAGTCTCAATTCCGTTATTATAGGGTTTTAAGTTTAGTAATAGCTATATATTCGCGGCTGGCGTTATTATACGTTCGTTCTAGCAAAGAGATAAAGGTTTTAAAATTAACGAAAGTGCTATTGCGGAAGAATGGATCCATAGTTTATACAGTGTCCTTACTTAAACAAGATATTCTATAGCTAACCTTCCTAGCCTTAGTAGGGTATTAATTATAATTTATTAAGAGTTTAAGACGGAGCTTGGTTATAAAGGGACGTAGGTTATTTTAGTTTCTATTAAATATTAGAGGATTAGGGAGCTTTTTAGATTTTATAATAGGTACTAGGTTTGCTATAGGTATAGGTTAAGCTACTATTACTAGTTTAGTATTTACGTTTAACGTATTAGGTTTAGGTACCGTTATTTTAATCTCGTTTATAGGTGTTACTATTAGGGTCTATAATATTAATACCTTAACGTTGCGGAGTTCTTTATAGAGTTCTTTTATTAATTTCTAGTGCTGGGCTTTTAGTACAGCCCGCTACTAAGCTAAGGCGTCTATAAAGGCCTGTTATATTATAGTTAACTGTTCCCTAACTAGGGTTATAATACTTATAGTTATTAAAAGGGATTTGGGTTTGTTTGCCATTTTAATAGTAGTTATTTTAACGTAACATAATATAAGGGCGCAAAGAGGCTTTAGGGAAGATTTAAAGGAATAAATATAAATTCTATCTAATCTAGGGGTATATAGCTTTTGCAGAGTATAAGACGTTGCGTAAAGAAGAGACAGGAATATAGGAAACTTATAACTAAATATTCGTGGTCTTAGCAGCAGACGCATAGGCACAAGCCTACGCGGATTTTAGCAGGTTTCAACCAAATTCTATTATGTTAGTGGAATTTAATGGAGACTAGTGGGAATTAATCAAGTTGGCGGAATTTAGCAGAATTCAATTAACTTAGTAGAATTTAGCAGAATTTAATCAAAGCGTCGGAATTTATCTATTAAGTGTTTCACCAAGACATTCCTACTGTAACTGGGCTAGTCCCGTTACAATATAGGTGTTCCTTTTATCTATATAGTAACCCTATCCTTTCCACTGCCTTTAGTAATATGTGGTTCCTTATTGCTCTACTATCTATTAATACTTCAAACTATTAATCTTGCCACTTAAACTCGTAAGTTTAGGTATTGTCCTTAGACTCCTTTAAGGGTCTAAGGCTCTACTACTAGTTCCCTCTGGTCCTATAGGCCTCCCCTTTTCCTAACTATTAGCTACTAAATCCTGTCTATACTTAGTCCACTTTTAGCTAATACTTAGTTTATTTCCTTTCCTCTATATGCCATAGATAAGTATTCTCTAGGTAGTCCCACCACTATTATTTATCTAGGCATTCTTCCATAAGGAATCTTCTGGGTTAAAGTATTAGGTCCCCTTAACTCTATACTTCTACTGTGTGCTATCTATGCATATACTTAGCGTCTTTAAACCGTTTTTCCTCTGGTGCCTAATATATCCTTACTAGGTATTTCTAGTTCTTGTCTTTTAGTGCCCTATATATATTATATACGTCATCCACATAAGCTATCCACGATAGTGTATAATACACTAGGTGACTTAGGTTAACTCTTAGCTTGTCTTTATCCTTAAGTTTAAACCTATACCTAGTTAACTTAACCGCTAGTATTTCCGCTATAGGTACTAAGATTTATTATTCTCCTCTCTAGTCCCTAAATCCTTCTTCTAGGTTCCTTAACGTTATAATTAACGCTCCTTTAATATAACTTATGCGTTTTTCCGTAATAGGTTAGTCTTAGACAACTTTTTCGTCTAGCTATATATAAAAGCCTTCCTATTTATTATTGTGTTATTACCTATACCACTTTCTATATAACTGGCTTAGTATATATGGTCTATCTATAAGAAAGTACCTTATTATTACTGCGTTATAATATCCTTTAGTGTGTCTTTCTTTAAACCTAACTAGAATGTCTAGATCTTCTTCTTATTCCAGTTTATCTAACCACTTTACTCTAGGCGTCTCTGCACTAGGCCTATTAGTAACTCTTTATATGGGTACTCTATCCCTTATATAACCTAGTATAGCTAACCTCTTATCTAGCTTTTACTCTTACTATGCGATAATTCTTTACCTAAACTTATCTATAGTTTCCTATTTTCTGCGTCTTGTAGCTGGATCCTTGAAGTCGTCTTACTTCCTAATCTTAGTATTAACTTTTTAATCTTTAGGCTAAACACTATATTTACCTGGAACCGCTATAGTCCTTATTTGTTTCTTAAAATCTTAGCCTTCTAATAACGTTCTTACTTGTTCCCTAAACTTGTGGTTCTTAAACTTACGTCCTATACTTATTTATTTGTTACTAAACTAAGTTACTACTCTTTCCTATCGGTTTTTATTCATTATGGGCTCTTAAGCCGTTTTTATTATGTTTTACGAGTCTAGAGCTTTTCTTATCTCTTCTTAAGAATCTTAAACCTATGGCCTTTTACCTTTTACAAGTAGTAAGCTAGCACTAGTAGTTATCTACTTGCTTAATTATCTCTAGATATTGCTCCTTCCGTCTTATAAAGCAATAGATGCTGTATCTAATGGTATTATAATACCCGTTACTAATCCGCGTTTTATAGTGGTTTCAGTCTCTGCTTCTATTACGTTATTAAGGTTTAAGTGCTCCTAGCTAGCCTCTTTTTCTTCCTTATTACTATTAATTAATAAGTACTCTAACTCCATTATTATTATTGCTAATCTTTATTTGTATATTACTTTGATATCTTAATCTAGCTTATAGAGTTAATCTTATTCTTTATCTAACTCTCTAGTTCCTTTAAGTCCTCTTAACTCTGGCTCTTATAGCCAATAGCTTACGCCATACTTAGCGTCTTTATAAATTTGGCACGCGTTATTGTAACAAAACGCAAAGTGTTTAATTAAATACTCTTTAGTCCTGCGCAACATCCCTATATCCGCGTTATTATACTCTAACAATCTTGTGCCCTTTACCGCATAGTTACTCTAACCACCTCTATAGTCTCTAGCGAAATAACCTTATTTTCCGCAATTTATATAAGCTCTATCTTTAAACCATTTTTCTTATTATAGAGTCCGCCTAAACATCTTCTGCTGCTAAGATCCCTAGTTTAGCCTCTGCTCCCTAGTCCTATAATTACTTAATCCTTAACCTCTAGGTTTTTATAGTTTCTTTATCTATCTCTTAAATTCTTTAGTACCGCTTAGGTCTATTAGCTCTGTGCTATTCTATAGTTTTTAGCTCTATGTTTACCAATACGTGCTCTGCGCCTTATATAACTGTGGAACTCTGTCTTGCCCTTTCTTAGCTTGTTCCCTTTAATAGATCCTATTATTAATCTTTATTAACTAATCTATTAAGTCTTATAGACTTTCCGTATCTTCTATTAGAATAATTACGTCCTGGACTTTAGCCTTAAGTCCCTATTTATGCTATGCTATAAGCGCCTTATTGTTCCACTTAACCTATGTTATAAGTATCTAAAACTATATTATATACTTAATTACTAAAGAACGTTATACCAAGTTTTAAAGCTTTCGCTTTGCTATAGTTAATGCTTCCAGGTCTCTAAATATCTGTGTTAGTCTCTCCGCAAACCCATTCTAACTAGTAAACATAAATTATACGTCTTAGTTAGTAGTTGTTATACTACTAACTTGTATTTCTATAAGGTAAGGTTTAAACCATTCTAGTACTCTTTCTATTAAGAATAATCCTGCGTACGCTACCTAATCTATAGGTGTTACTAACTTTACTCCTTCCTATATAACCTTAAAGTGCATTTGCGTAAGGAATCCTTTAAGTTTTAACCATTCTCCTAAAAATCGTTTGATTAATGGTAACTTAACCTTTACTACGCCAATTCCATTAATGTATTCCTTAAGTATCCTATTATTATCTAATAAGTAATTAACTATTTCCTATAACTAACCTCTTATAACCACTTATAAGTCCGTATTTGCTATACTGGTGTCTCCTAATCCTAAGGTAGTTATTGCTGTCAATGGCTGTGCGACTAGTGCTTTAGGTGGCATATTGTTTAACTTTGTTTAATACCGTAACTGTAGTAGTAAATGTATAACGGAACCTTATAGTAAGAACTACGGTGGGTCCTGTTATTGGGCTAGGTATGTAGATATAAACAGGTTAATAACATAATAATAATTAGTGGAGTAGTTGCCTAATAGATTAACTCTAATTGCATTCTAAGATTTACTATAAAGAGAGAACTATCTAGGTAGGGACTGTAGTCCTTTAAATACACAACCATACGCCTAAGAAACCCCTTCGCTCCGTAAGGTATGTGTGCTCTATCTACTCCGTTATGGATTATATAGATTATACAGATCACACAGATTACATTATGTAACCTTAGCTACCATTCCTCGTCACATAGTTCCACTGGATCTATTCTGGACCGTACCTGTATCAACTAACTAGCTTCCGCCGACTCCTCTCCAAGTAGTCGTAATATCGTACTTAAGCTGTCTGTAACAAATAGGCTTCGTTTTAATTATCTCTAATCTAGAGAAATTCTCTATTACGAGCGAATGCGCCGAGAGCTATGTTAGGAGGGCCGATATAGTAGGTAGATAGGTAGGCAAGGAGGGGAGATTAAAGAGGCTAATATATAAGGATGGTATACTAGCAGATAAGTGCAGGGAGGTTAAGAACATATTAGGCATGTCTTACAATAAGGAAATAACTACTATAGGGAGAAAAGTATAAGGAAGTAAGGTGTAAGCGAACACAGAATTAAAGATTGGGTGTGAAAAAGTTAAGCCAATTTAATATGGCTTAAACTAAGGCTTTATAGGGCTTAGTTAAATGCTAAGCTATAATAACCTAAAGTATAGGAACGTCGTTGCAGTCTCTAGTTATATAGGCTAAAAATACAGTACGCATATAGGATTTCGGTATTATTGGAAAGTTATAGGCTATATTTATTAGTTATAGTTATTGGCTTTAGTTTGTTCTATAACCCATAAGGTTTAAATAGAGTAAGGCTCCAATATAGCGATGCTAAAAGGGCGCCAAATAAGGTGCAGCTGGCGTATAAGCGCCCACGATCAATTATATGGCTGGTCCTAAAACAAGCTAAACCTAATATGCTAAATACAGATATAATTAACGCCTTTTTATAGCGGTTTGGTTCCTAAAATTAGGCTCCAGTTCTCGGAATCGCGCCCTTTTTTATAGTAGTTAATTGGCCTATCTCTTAAAACCCAAATTAGGATCTTGGCTTTAGAATCGGATTTAGTTTTTAAAATTAACAATTTAAGCCAGAACAAAAATAGGCCGGTGCCTTACTCTTCCAAGTCGCTTAGCTTAACACTATACCTTTTTGGTTACGTTTAGTACGTTTAGCTTAGTATATATTCCTAACTAGTTAACTGGCCCGTTTCCCAAAAACAGAATTGGGATACGGTCTCTAAAATTAGAATATAGTCTTTAGGATTAGACATAGTTCTTAAAACAAGATTCGGTTTTCAAAGTCATAACTTAGGCCAATATTAAGGGATATATTCTATATTTATTCTTAACATTCCCACCTTATTAATATAAAATTTAGAGTCAACCTACACCCTAGTTACCCTATAAAAACGCCAGAGAGCTACTAAGATATTAATTATTTATTATAGTTATACGTCTAAAATAAATATTACTATCGAAGTTAAAGCAAGCTATAAATAAGAATTTTTAAAAGCAAAAGGAGACCTTCTTAGAAAAGGCCAATAGATTAAAGCGAAACTTTAATATAGATTGCTATATCCTAATACGACGCAATAGTCAATTTTATATTTATACGTCTATAAGTTAACTTTTATAGTCTCTAAACCTACAAGACCTAGTAGGCCCTCTTCTCTCTATTACTATATAGAATATACTAACTGTTTTAAAGGAAAGGTTCTATCCTACTCTAATTAAAAAAACTCTAGCACATTTTAACTAGGTTAAAGAGGATAGGTCAATAAAGGTTAATTCTAAAATATCTAGATTAGAGTCTTTAACGCCCTAAATTTAATTCTTTATAGAGGACTAAGTGAGTTATGGGATTACTGCCAAGCATATAAAGGTAGAGGACTTATTAAGCTTGCTTGCTATAAGCGAGTCTCCAACTTTAATATAATATATAAGAATTTGTTTATTTACATACAGATAATAACGAGAGATTCTTAATATAGAAGCAACTAGATAGAAACAAAATACCAAGCTAAGGAAATCCTAATTAACGCCTTAATTCTTAATAAATACTAAAAGAGATAAACATAATTGCGAAAATCTTTCCTTATAAGAAATTTCTTATTTCTTAGGCTTCTTAGGATCTCTATCTCTAGTATAATCTACCTTTCTCTTACGTACCATTCTCCTTAATATCTCTTCTAATTGACCCTCTAACGCCTCTCCTAGTTAATCTCTTTGCTTAGCTATCTTAATTATAACATCTTTAAACGGTTTGTGTATCTTAGCATAATAGTAGAGGTAACAAGGATTCTCAGTATAGTATAATAAAAGTTTTTTTTGTGGTATAGCCGCCGCTAAAACCTAGGTAGGATACTAGCATATTATTATAATAGGACCGTATATAGATATAATTCCTCTATAACTAGGGATTCGGAGACGTATTAAGTGCTTTATTATATAATAAGTAGGTAACCAGGATACAAGATACTTTACTTATCCGCTTAAGATCTTGGTATTAGAAATTGTTAATACTTTAGATGGAGATATAAGGACTAAACTATTCTTTGCTTAATTATTAGTATTGCTAAATAATATATAGGTATCTTGTAAATATACCTAGAGGTACTTGCAAAATATATTTAGAACCCATAACTATATTTATCTGCTAGGATAAGCCTTTAATATGGTTCTTTTTCAGTTAAGGCAAGTCTATCTTAGCCTTACTATGGTCCTCTATTTACTTAAGTAAGCCTATTTTAGTTTTGCCGTGGCCTTCTAAACCCCTAAGGTAATTAAGGTATATTGCTTATACACCTACCCAGACTATAACCTCTTATATATAGTCCTTTGTATTGTTGTCCTTTTCGTATGAACTAACTTTATTGGGTATTTAGGTAGGTATATAAGGTATTTACTCCTGCATATAATTAAAAAGCTACAATTGTTTCTTCTCCCTACTATTAGATGCCGTGTCTTTAGCGTTAACGCGATTTTAAGATAATTTAAGGTTTCTAGTAGGTTAAAGATCAGGTATAATATCTTTAGGGCAGTAGCATATAGTAATGTCTTTATAAGCACTAGTTAAGGGCCTATAGGCTATATTAGCAACATATCTAAGCTTAGTTAAGGTAATATATATAATATCTAATATTCTTATAAGGATGGTAAGGGATCTTTAGAGGTTAGATTTAAAAGTAAGCCGATTTAATGGTATATAAGGACCAGGAGTATAATGTTTATATTTCATTTCTCTTCTAGGGCGGAGTTAGGATAGAAGGTAAAAGAGAATAGCGAAGTACACTAGCCGCCCTTTACCACTTTATGTGGAGTCTATAGTATAATATTTAATAGCTGTAATCACTTCTTAGCCTACGTATTGTCTGCGCCCAAGACTATAGGTGCCTAGAGTGATTTATAAGTGAGGCACTATTAGGAGTAGCTATTAGCTAAGCTATTACTAAATATAAATAGCTAATAATCCCTAACGGACGTCGCATGCCTTAGTAGGGTTTAGGGGTATTTATATAAAGCTATAAACTAGAACTAGAAGCCAATAATAACCCCTAATAACGCCTTACCTAATAGGAATAGCATTATATAATCCACTCCTAACGCCCACCCTTTACAGAGCAAGACACTACTTAAGCAGTAGACTTATCTCAGCCAGTCAATCTTGTATATTTACTCCCCATCTGTAGTAAAGGAGCTATTAGTGCGTTATAGGGTAGTTTAATTGGCATTCTAGCTAAGCCCTTTATAAGCGCTCCGCCTTATATAGGCGGTATAATAACTCCTGTTAATCTGCCTTGTATTAAGGGAGGGCTTATATTTAAGACGCTAAGCAGCCGGCACTTAGAGGCATATAGACTTATATCCTTATTTATACGTTTTACTATTCTTAAGCATACCCCTTTTACGAAGGATATTATATTATATTAAACACTGCCAAAGAAGTTATTATTATATTCTATATCCCCAACAGCATCAATTACAACTTCTCCTTAAGTAATATTATATAATCCCTAAGTACTTGCGAGTGCAGCGTTCCTAAATCGTTAGTTAGTAAGTGGGAATTTATAGATAAAGAAACTGACTTTATAAATAGCGACGGCAACTTAGAGGCGTTAACTGGTATAGTGACTTTAGTAATAAGGATCAAGAATAGGACGTAGAGACATTATATAGTAGGGAAAGTAGCTTTAGTACTAAAGATTAAGAAATAGGGGCAGATAGTAATAAAGAGATATTAGTCGATAACGAGGCTAGCAATATTAACTAAATATAGGTGACGATTAAGTACAGTGTCCTTAACTCTATAGTCTTAAGTTTATAAGTATAGGATATAAATATAAAGAAAAGTTCTAATAAAAGTTAGTAAAAGGATTAAACTTTTACCTTATATACCTACCTTAGCCTTTCTTTGCTTAGCCTATCGCAAAACAAAACAATATTTCGCTATTTCTACTAGAGTTTCTGCCTGTTTGACTTATAGCGAGCTATAAAGCATTCGCAAGGATCTAGGCCTTCCTTTAGATAAACTTATTTACTACCTTAAAAGCGACAATGGAAGGCAAATCTATGCCAATAACTTAGGGTTTTTTTTTATTTTCTTACAGACCTAGAACATATACCACCTTAGTAACTATTAGTTATGTTTAAGACCACGGCACTTATAGGCTTATACCTTAAGAATATAAATGCGTTATTCTATAGTGTTTTCTCTTTATTTAAATTATTTCTCTACTTATTATATATAGCGGTTGTTTATCTATTCCGATATAGTAGTAAGGGGTAGTTAGGTTACGCAAGAGGGCTCGGACTTATAACCACGCTTATAAGGCTGTTTATATAGGAACTTCTTTAAGTATGTATAAGTGGGCTTTAGGTCGTTGTAAAGTTTATAGGGGTCTTTATATAGGAACTTCTTTAATATTTCTAGATCTAGCCTTATATATTTCTTTTGTTTCTAGTTTTAGTATTTTTATAACATTTTGCGTGTACTTTTAAGAGCATGTAAACGGTCTTTAGTAGCCACCTTATATATCTAGTAAAGCGTTAAATATAAAATATACGTGTTAAATAGCGCTAATAGTGAGCTTTTATAAGTAGCGGTTTATAAAAGTATGGCTAGATTGGGTTAGCCGCCCTTCTTATTAGCGTAGGCAAAGGTATAAAGGGCTTTCTAAGCTACTTATAGATTTAATATTAGGCATATAATCTCCCTACGGCTTTAATAGCGTATAGAAAGGTTAAAGCGCGTATTTTAGCAGAGCGTAAGTTATCTCTGCACATTAAGCGCGGAAATACTCACTCCTGCTTACTATAACTAGAGTTTAGGCCTAGACCGAGCCCACTATAGGAGAAGGTTGGACTGTTCTCTATAACCTAGCATTCTATTGCTAGCAATACTACTAATATGTTAAGATCCTTTAACTCCTATAGTTTGTTATTTAAAGTTATATTTCTATAAAACCTAGGTAGTATACTACCCTATAAACATACCTCGAGATTTTACAAGCTTCCATTAGTCCTAATCACCTTAGTAGCGCATAAAGCTCTTTGTTAGAGCTAATACTATAGGACCCCGGCTTCTATATTAGTTACTAATATCTTACTTAAGTAGCCATCTCAACCCCCATTCTTTAAGACGGGCCATTTTAAAGTCGTTTAGGAGTTCTTCTCTAATGCAGATATTAAACGCCTTCTTTGGGTCTAGCACCACTTACTTCTAAAAAAAGAAATATATCGCTTCGTGTTTGGTTTTGCTAGGCGTATATACCTTTTTGCCAGCTAACTGCTAAATTCAGGGCCGGGAACCCCTAATTGCTTATTAAACGTCTTTAGAGGTTTGGTCTTTCTTACGTTTTAAAAGTACGTATAAGTCAAAGTCAATAAATTTACGTAATTGAGAAACTATCCAAGCTAAAGAAATATCAGGCAATACGGACTCATTTTCACATTCACCCTTAATGCCGCCGTAAGACCCTATAAACTAGCATTGTTTAATATACGGAGAATTATCTATCTATAGTATGGGCTGAAAATACCACTAGCTCTTATAAAGTAATAAAGCGTAATAGGCGTTCTTGATGTTTCTAAGATATATCTTATAGAGTCTCTTAATATACTCTAGTGGTCGAGGTAGCGGTTAAGGTAACGCAAAGCTTAGTGACCTAATAGTGTCCCATACTCCACAAGCCTTAATCTTAATGTGCTTTTAATATAAGAAGGCTTTTTTATCTAACTCTTTAAGTTTCTTATTTAATGTGTTCCATTTTTCTTTTCTATTTAAGCGAACTACTTTCGTCCAATAAGCGAGAATATTAGGTAGGTAAGTGAGTCCAAATCTAGTAAGTAAGCTAACGCTAGTAATAAAAGTAGTAAGGCCTTAAACTATAAAAGCGCTTTTAAAATATCCGATTAGGATTATCTAATTCTTATTTTCCAAAAAGTTAAGGTAAAATAAAGCTGTATGCTTTATAAATATAGTCGATTATTCCTAGAGAAATATAAGTTATTAGTTACTCTCTAAAATAATAAGTTAATAGGGTACAACTTACCTCTTCTAGTTATACTATTGCGTAACTTATCCCACCCTATTACTCTAGCGCCAATTCCAGGCTAATAATAGGCAATTTGATAATAAGTTATAACATTACAATTATCTACATCTTTAAAAGACCGCGCAATTTTTCCTATATTTAAAAGTGCTATATTAGAATCGTCCTTCTAGGTACCATTATAATAGACAATTAGTTGCTTTCTAAGAATCTTAACCCTGGCTTCCGTAATAGTTTTAGAGTTTCTCTTAAATTAGAAACGCCACTAAGTCTTTTTATTATATAGTAGGTTTACCACTTCCCTATACCCTTTCCGTTTAGCCTATTCCAGTTATATTTATCTATATTAATCCTTAAAGTACCAGTCGGCGCCTTTATTAAGAAGTAGAAATACTACTCTTTCCTTTTTATTCCCTTTAGCCTAAGATAGTAGCAATCGTCTATCTTTATCCTTATAGTCGGGATTAATAACTTTAGAGTCTCGCTTATAGTTCTAATTAAGAAGTAGATACACTACCTTATTATACCCATTCTGCGCAGCCTAAGATAGCGGCGTCTAATTATACCTATCCTTAAAGTCCGGCTTAGCGCATTTCCTAAGTAATAAAGGTACTACTCTTTCCATTCCTTTCTCCACGGCCTAAGAAAGTAGCAATTGTCTATCTTTATCCTTATAGTCAGGATTAACAACTTTAAAGTCTCGCTTATTATTCTAATTAAAAGGTAGATATACTACCTTATTATGCCCGTTCCGCGCAGCCTAAGATAGCGGCAATTATCTATCTTTATCCTTATTGTTGGGATTAACAACTTTAGAGTCTCGCTTATTGTTTTAATTAAGAAGTAGATGCACTACTTTGTTATGCCCGTTCCGTATAGCCTAAAATAATAGCAATTGTCTAACTTTATCTTTATAGTTAGGATTAACGACTTTAGAGTCTTACTTATCTTTTTACTTAAGAAGTAGATGTACTACCTCGTTATACCTATTCCGCGCAGCTTATAACAGTAGTTTTAGTCCGTTATTATCCTTGGAGTTTAGTTTAGCGCCTTTCTCTAATAGTAGAGATACTACTTCTTTCTTTCCTTTCTCTGCGGCCTAAGATAGTAGTGTTTATTTATATCTATTCTCTTTATTAGGATTAACGAATTTAGAGTCTCCCTTATTATTCTACTTAAGAAGTAAACATACTACCTCCTTATACCCGTTCTTTATAGCCTAAAAGAGTGGTATCTATTTATCTTTATCCTTTAAGTTTCCGCAGGTACTATTAGCAAGTAGGGTCCGTACTATGTTTTTATTTCCATTCTATAAGGCCTATAATAACGGCGTTTATTTATGTCTATTCTTTAAGTTTAGGTTAGTATTTACTTCTAGTAGCTAATATACCACGTCTATATATCCTCCTTATACTGCCTAAAAGAGTAGTATTTATTTATATATATCCTTAAAGTTTAGGTGGACTAGGATTAAGAGTAAAAACTCTACTATTCCTATATTCCCAATCCACGCAGCTAAAAATAATAGTATTAGTCTATCTTCTTTCTGGTCTAACTAGGGCTCCTTAAATAGTAGTAGTTTTACTACCTCGTTATGCCCTTTTTATATAGCCTATAATGGTAGCGATCGTCTATCTTTATCCTTATAGTCAGGATTAACGACTTTAAAGTCTCGCTTATCGTTTTAATTAAGAAGTAGATGTACTACCTTATTATACCCATTCCGCGCAGCCCAAGACAGCGGCATCTAATTATACCCATCCTTAGAGTCCGGCTTGGCGCCTTTCCTAAGTAATAGAGATACTACTCTTTCCTTTCTTTTCTCTGCGGCCTAAGAAAGTGGCGATTGTCTATCTTTATCCTTATGGTTAGGATTAACGACTTTAGAGTCTTGCTTATTGTTCTAATTAAGAAGTAAATATACTACCTTGTTATGCCCATTCTATACAGCCTAAGATAGCGGCAATCGTCTATCTTTATCCTTATAGTTAGGATTAACAACTTTAGAGTCTTACTTATTGTTCTAATTAAAAAGTAGACGCATTACCTTATTATGCCCGTTCCACGCAGCCTAAGATAGCGGCGTCTAATTATACCCATCCTTAGAGTTCAGCTTGGCGCCTTTTTTAAGTAGTAGAGACGCTACTCTTTTATTTCTATTCCCTATAGCCTAAGACAGTGGCAATCGTCCATCTTTATCCTTATAGTTAGGATTAACGACTTTAGAGTCTTGCTTATTATTCTAATTAAGTAGACGCACTACCTTATTATACCCGTTTTACGCAGCCTAAGATACCGGTGTCCAATTATACCTATCCTTAGAGTTTAGCTCGGCGCCTTTTTTAAATAGTAGAGATACTACTCTTTCCTTTCCTTTCTCCGCGGCTTAAGAGAGTGGCGATTGTCTATGTTTATCTTTATAGTCGGGATTAATAACTTTAGAGTCTCGCTTATTATTCTAATTAAGAAGTAGATATATTACCTTATTATGCCCATTCTACGCAGCCTAAGACAGCGGCAATCGTCCTTCTTTATCCTTATAGTTAGGATTAACAACTTTAGAGTCTCGCTTATTGTTCTAATTAAGAAGTAGACGCACTACCTTATTATGCCCGTTCTGCGCAGCCTAAAACAGCGGTAATTGTCTATCTTTATCCTTATAGTTGATATTAACGACTTTAGAGTCTCGCTCATCATTCTAATTAAGAAGTAGACGTACTACCTTATTATGCCCGTTCTGCGCAGCCTAAGACAGCGCTGTTTATTTATAACTATTCTTAGAGTCTACGTTAGCGACTTCCTTAAGGAGGAGCTGTACTATTCGCTTATATCCACGCCATAAAGCCCTTAATAGTGTCTATTTATCTCTATTCTTGGCGTTTAGACCAGCGCCGTTATAAAGTAGCAGTTAGTAAACGTTAAAGGTAGATATTATATTGTCCCCTTTATCGGGACCTGGCGGAGTTAGTATAGTATTTCAATATATAGAATTAAATATTTACCAAATAAGTCCACGATGCCCTTAACTAGTGGCTTATTAATAGTCCCTCCATTCCGCTAGTTCTTTAGCAGTTAGAGTACGGCGTCCCCTATAGTCTTATAAGTAATAGGGAGTATTATCTCTTTCTATAGGACGCAATATAGCATATAGACGTTGTATACGTTCTGTTTTCCTATTTTAATTTCCCGCTTTACCTAGTATTAGTTTAGATATCTAAACAAGCTATTATTATACTGGGCCGTAGTTATATATCGATCCTATTCCTTAATATAGAATTTAAAAAACACCTTATTTAATTACAGCTCCGCTTTCCTCTAGATCTCTTAGACGTACATTTTAAGTGGTTTTTTCAGTCTCTTATATAGTTTCTCTCTAATAAGGTCTGCTATGCGACGGTTATTAGATATTAAGGCTATATAAACGAAATTAGATATCAAACCCCCTCCGCGGCTAGAACTAGCTGTTTTGTTTACTATACAAAAGTTATATATAGCTATATAGAGCCTCTACTATTCTTTTATGTCTATGCCCCTATAATCTAACGGATGCGCTAGAATTCGCTTAACGCTATCCTTAAAATGCATCTATCTATTGTTTTAAAAGGTTAGTCATATACGCCTAGCAGAGTAGGGACTTAATAAAGACTTACATTCCATCGGCATCGTCCTTAGGGGGCAGTAGTAGTATAGCCATATACATCTTAAAAGGGAATATCGCGCTTTCTAGCAAAGGTGAAGGTATTTAGTCTTGGCAGCGATCTGGCGTAGAAGAGGGCGTATTCTAACTTTAATTAAAGCTTAGTAGTACTAAATCGTTCTATTAATTTAGGAAAAAGTCAGGAGTTAGATATAGGACTTGGCTTACTACTAAGAAGAAAAAGTAACTGGCGAGTTTTAGATAGAGAAGGGCATTATATAAGGGAGATATATAAAGCTAATATGGGGTTATTAAGAGATCGGCAAGACTTTAACATAGCACTAATGGAGAAATCCGCCAAGATATAACTAAATTAGTGGCCTTAGCTAGCGCCGCACAGACTTAGCAAAAAAACCATTTGGTAGCTGCCCTGTAAAGCTAGTATAACTATAGCAAGGGAGACGCGCTAAGGATTAACCCTAGCTCGCATCGCCTAAGCGGAATTTTATAGAACTGAAAATAACCCGCGTTTGTAAATTCTACAGTTATTATAAAATGTGGCGCATTGTACTTATATAAGGCTGGGGCTAAGCAAATATATATAGATGCTCTCGGCTTATAACTAGCGTTGCGCCCCTATATTTAGTTAATATTATAGCGCTTAGCTAATGCTATGCAGCTGCAACTCTACTTGGCCTCAGCTATGCAATCACCTCTTAGTATCTAACGCGGTGATTTATATGTATCTACCTAAGGAGTATAAGTTCTTATATTGCGCAGGAGCTAATAAGGAGGGCGGCTGACCCGCTCTAGCTATACCCTTATAAAGGTCTACTAGGATATATTTAGCTAGCTCTTAGTAACGCCTATACCCTAAAGGTGTATAGCTATAATAGAATATACATATATATATACGTAAAGGTCTACTTTTTAAGGTTAATAAATAGAGAATATAGAGTAAGTAGGCATCTGGTTGGCGTTGGAACCAATTATCTTAGGTATAGCGTTATGATAATAATGCTGCCGTTACTGCTCGGTATTTAGCTTAGCGCGGTTACTAAGTCAACTAAACCGTGCCGGAACTCCTAAACCCCAACCAGTTCTCACGACCACCACCGTTTAATCTTATAATATAGGCCTTCCCATAGCATAATACACGGCTATATCTACGTCATAGCCTCCTCTAAAAGACCATTAGCAAATCACACCCCCTTTAAGCTTTATGGGCGTACCTTTAACGCATCCGCCAACTAACAAGAAAGCTTTTACGTAAGCTTCCTAAGTTATTGCGCTTCTTAAAGATATCTAAGCTGGAAGACATATCAAAGAACATCTATAGACGGAATTTCAGCTTATGCGAGGAGAGTACGATAACATAGAGCGTTAGCTTAGACGAGACGAGTCGCTATTTAGATACGTTAAAGATAAAATACGGTGCGTGGACTCCGGGAACGATAGAGGCGGCTAACTAATAATTGGAATTAGGCAGATATAACTACGACGGAAAAAAGCATTAACTGATCGTCCGTATGCCAACCAGCATCTATAAGCTCTTCATTAATGGTGTTAAGGACGCGATTTAAAGTTAGCTAAAAGTGATTTGTAGCGGATTAGATAGGGCAGCCCTCTTTGCGCGGAAAGTGCGCCTAGCCCAATCAACTAAGATATATTTTCCACTTAACGATGTTCCGCCTAGCATAAAGTCGAAATATAAGCTGGACGCTTTATTCTGGCATAACGATATAATACCCTAGGGTTATAATCAAAGTCGCATATTCGTAGAAGAGAAAGAGGCTGGGCTAGCTAGCTAAAGATTATCCCCAAGTCTTTTTAATTAGTAGTGGTGGCTATAGTAGCTTCTTAATAGCTGCCCGAGTAGCTATAACCTCTACTAGTAGTAAAATTAGAGCTTAAGGCTCTCCCTCTACTGTACTAACCTTGTCTTTAAATGTTCCTTTCTATAGAGGCCTGTATAAGTGCCAAAGACACTTATATATCTATTTATAATCGTAAGCAATAATCCTCTAATAGAATTTAGGAAGCCTTCTAAGAAATAGCCCTTATATACAATGTAATGCCCACGACCAGTTAAAGTTCCTTAAAGTTGCCAGTGGGCGACTTCCAGCAATAGAAGACGGTGGTAGAATAGGTAGGAAATAGTAAAAAAAGGGTATTACAGTTAAGTCCTATGACAACAATTTGAAATAACGCTAAGAGCTCTATTTCAGAAGCTGTATACAGTAAAGTTGCCAATATTTTAGCGTGCTATTCTGGCGTTTTGCGAGCGGTAAGAGGAACATCAAATTTTTAAGGCTGTACAGACAAAATCACTCTAAATTATTAGATTATAAACTAAATCTAAGGCCTCCATATTGCAACCGAACAACCCCTAATATATTTAAATAAAGAGCTTAAAGGATTGCTTTAATACACGTATTATTTAACTCCGTATTATCGGCTATAAAATACCCAATATTTCCATTAATATCGTACTCCTTAAATAAAGCAATAAGTACGGCTGCTTGGTTCTTAC
>Ga0307507_10005273_pt1 | contig 21429 bp, 2 predicted proteins | sample 7_EM_MG_FD_207223 | JGI IMG/M metagenome (GOLD analysis project Ga0307507, IMG submission 207223) | Populus trichocarpa ectomycorrhiza microbial communities from riparian zone in the Pacific Northwest, United States - 7_EM | ecosystem: Host-associated > Plants > Roots > Unclassified | place... | reverse complement strand
TAGTATTACCTAGAATGCGGGACTTTAAAATCTTATACTATAGTTACTTTAGCTTAATCTAGAAGATATAATCTACTAGATCTAGGTAGTCCCTTATACTTTAGCCTACTTTTAGCCCCGCCTAGATTTCCTACTAGTGTAGGTTATACGTAAAGGTAATAAAATAGTTAGGTGATTTATAATACCGCGCGAATACTATAGCGTTAAGATAGGTGTTATATATCTAGCGTAGAGAGCTTATATAAGATATAGCAAAGAGTAGTAGATGGCGAGGAATACTAGAAGGAAGTAGTGCGATAGATGCATAATAAGAATAGATACTGTAGGAAGGAAGGAACGTACACAAAGGTGTTAGTATGATATTTAAGCTTCCTAAAAGACAAACAGCTAGTTTCCCGCCACACCAGTACGGCGCTATACTGCTCCGTTAGTATAAGGATTGTGCAAGCCAAGCCTAATTAAATCCTTCTAAGGAAAGAAAGCAGAAGGAAAGAAGTAAGAGAGGAAGCCTTTACAAACGGTAATTAACCAAGATCACTTCACAGTTACAGTTAATTCTACCTATCCTTTACATACGTTCCTCCCTTCTAATCACATCATGATCTCATTACGTTTTAAAAATCATAGCTTTATTAAGAGACGGTCTTCTACAAAGATCCTGTCGACTGGATATCCGTGCACCGATTATAAGAATTGAATGAGGACTCTGTCTATTGAAATGTGGTTCTAAGACCTCTATATATACACAAGGAAAGGTATAGGAAAGGAAAGAGAAGGAGGGTAGGGGGTGGCAACATAAACACAAAGTAGGTGACTGAGTTAAGACAGGGTAGGTGACGGAGTCAATGGGTAGGTAGCTAAGTTGGGGCGGTAAGGACCTAATTTAGGTCGACAGATCCTTCTGTAGGCAAGCCGTCACTTAGGACATCTGTTACTATAAGTAGCAACTCTTTCTCTTTCTTCTCTTTATCTTTATAATAAATGCGTAAAGTAACTGCAAGTAAGGCTCATCTAAGGAACACTCAGCACTATAATAGCTAGCACTTATAGAGGCTAAGAGTCTTCTACCGCACTCCCACCTTACCTCACTGCCATAAGCAATTAGGAAAAGAGTTCACTTCTTTAAAGCTAGTTCTGAATCCTTAGTCTTAGCAACTGCTCTTATAAAGAACAACTTTATACGTGGTCATCTTCCTTTTATCCTTATTACTAGTAACTATCTCTTACAAGTATTTTACATTTTTATACTCTACAATTTTTAATTTAGCATTTTTATTTCCTTTTAAGTTGGGAGAAGAGCTACTTTACTTTAAGAAACCTTGGTTAAGCATATTAGAGGTTAAAGTCAAGAATTATTTAATTCTTATTTACTCTTTTAAAAATTTTAGTACTAATGCTATTATTATATAAAAGTCTTAGCAAGGAAAATCTAACTAATTAAGCAACTTTAACCGCTGGTTAAAGTTCCTTAATATATTAACAATTTATGTAACAGTCCTTTTTAATTTACCTTTTTCTGGAAAATACTATAAGGCCTTTATTTCAATTTCTTGTTATCTTATTTTATTTAGCTATACGCGCCTATTTACTTTTCTCTTACGTTAAAAAGACACTGTTATAACTCTTATTTTAAAATACTACCTATACACCTATTACGCACACGAAATATTACTATAAAAATATCTGGAATTATGGAACCCCGCTTAAAAGGAAGGGCGCCACCTCTGCCTCCTTTGCCTCCTCTACCTCCTCTACCTCCTCTACCTCCTCTACCTCCTCTACCTCCTCTACCTCCTCTACCTCCTCTACCTCCTCTACCTCCTCTACCTCCTCTACCTCCTCTACCTCCTCTACCTCCTCTACCTCCTTTACCTCCTCTACCTCCTCTACCTCCTCTGCCTCCTACTATCTAGTTAATGGCCCTTGTATACTAAGGAAAGGCGCAGACAATGGAGGTTATGTCAGGAAAAAATTTACCAGCATTTTTGCAGCATTTGGCAGCATTTGGCGGCCAAATGCGCATTTCGCGCATTGTAATGTGTAGCGTATAGTATTGACTAAGGAGCGGCATACTGCCGCATTTAACAGAAACCAATAACGCGGTGCAGCTAATTGCGCATTTGCAGCTACCCGGTTAAGTGGTGCCTTTATTCTATTAAGCTTTTTTTGCACTTAATGCGCAATTAACGTATAATGCCCTCCTCGCGTATTCTATATATCTTGCTCACTTTAAGCAATAGATAAGCGTTGCTCTTCCCACGCACTTGATAGTATTTGCTTGGTCTGCACGGTTAGTAGTATTTACCTATTCCGCGCAATTAGTATACTTTACTCACTTTAAGCAATAGATAAGTGTTGCTCTTCCCACGCGGTTGTTATTAAGTGTTTATCCTATACACTTAATGGTATTTGTTCAGTCTGTGCGGTTAGTAGTATTTACCTGTTCCGCGCAATTAGTATACTTTACTCAGTCTGCGTAGTTAGTACCCTTTGCTTATTCTACGCAGTTAGTATTCTCTGCTTATTCTATACGCCTGGCACACACTATATAAAGAACACATTTTGACCTAATAGTAGTATAGTATAACCTTAATACGCCTAATAACGCCCTTTAGTTAACCTGCTATTTTAAGTTTAATATTTATATTAGTTCCGCCGCGATAGTAGCACCATACTACTAAACCCCTAATCGTCTTCATTCTTGCTGTTGTTTTCTTTATTAATTCCACTACCTTCTCTATTCTTATCCTCTTCATCGCTGTTGTTTTCCCTGTCTATTCTACTGCCTTCTCTACTCTCATCCTCTTTATTAGCAAGTTCTAGTATTACCCGTCCATCTCCACTCTATAGGCGGGCCTTTATATCCTCTAGTATAGCACTATCTGTAATATCTATAACCTTGGACTTGCTGGCGAATATACACTATAAGATGTGGTGATCAATTCCTATTTCCTATTTATTGTCACCTTAAATTTATTTAAGGAGCGCTTTAATAGTATTAATGTCATAGTCGTATAGCATTAAAATCGTCTTATTAGTATACTGTAAGAAGGAGACCTTATATGTGGTTTTAGGGCTTATTCTTGGCGACAAATGCGCTGGGCTACCGTTATCCTATTGTATTATCTTTATTAGCCTATGTACAACAATTAAAATGGCGGGATATTGTAAAATAGGAAATAGCGGCAAAGTGCTATAGTATGCAGCGAGTATTGCGATATAACGTTGCGACGCGATTAATATAATATTGTGTATTTACACTTATAGCATATAGTTATTAAGTAAACCCGTTATTATACTTGGGATCTAGTTCCTCTAGATCTTCTATAGTATCCTTAAAAGGATTGCTAATTACCTATTAAGTCTGTAGCATCTTGTCTCTGGTTATGTTCCGTATCTTATTAACTTATTATAAAAGTAGCCTACGTAGCCTTTTGTTATACTTAGATTGGTAGCTCTTCTAGGTATTCTGTAGTCGCTCCCAACTATCTATAATATGCTTTAGTAAGTATAGTAAAAGGCTTTCTATGGTTTTACCTATAACTGTAGCGTTGGCTTTAAACTTATAAATGATTTATATTCCGCTTCTGTAGTCCTTAAGCATATGTTAAATCACTACGCATATAAGCCATATCATATTGGCTGTAATAGGCGAGAATAGGTTAGTACTATTCTTATTAAGGGCGAGTGACCTTAGCCCAGTATTAAAGAACACGCGCTTAATATAGCGTGCAATAATTAGCGCCCTAAATCTTGTCTCTTTATCCTAGCCTTGGTTAGTTAGGTATAGTAAAAGGTAGAGTACTAACTGGGCCACTAAGCGTAAAGCGGTTATCCTTAAGTAGTTCCTCTACTTCTTTTGCTATGACCTTAGTATCTAGTTTAAGGCAGTTATAGCTCCTGGCAACGGTATTACGCACTATGTTTATTATAGCACACTAAAATACGCTGAGTTGGTTATATAGCTGGAAAACTGGTTAGTACAGTACTATTAAATCTAAGGACTACGAACCTTGCGTGCCGCTGGCCCTAGTGGTATACTTAATGCTCCATTTATTAGGCCTTCGTGACGGTCTATAATAGCAATCGCCTCTTTCCACGTCTGCTTTATTAGTGTGTTTAAACCACTTGTATTTGTTTCCAGCTAGGGAGAGAGATAGAGCTCTTTAGGTATAGAGCCTGTTATTATATATGCAACAAGACGTATCTAAGTAATACTATATATCTTTATATTAACTAGGCTAAGTAGCTGCTTTATATATTATCCAAAGTCATCCTATAGTGGTTGTTTGTCTAAGTAACGCATACGTTTCTTTTAAGTGTAGGTTTTAGATGTCCTAGGGTTGCTTAGGGTTTATAGGCTTTTATCTAATAAGAACGGGACTGTCTATTAGGATAACGTTATCAAAATTAATAATAATGGGTTGTACTATAGTATATAATAGTATTAATAACAGCCTTACCTTTTAATGGAGACAATTATAGTATAGAGCTTAATATCATCCCCTTTAAGATCTAGATTATCTTAGGAGCTACTACTTAACTTATAGCGTCTTCATTTACTTTTCTATGGGATGGGTAGAGGATAAGTATATCAGTCTAGTAGAACTGTTTGGCTTTTATACACACCTTATTTCCCTAGGAGACGCTAGACGGTCTGGAGTCTTATACCTAATATACTTTAAATAATAACCCATTTAACTTTTATGGTATAAATTAGGGTTTTCTCACCAAGTATAGATAGAAAAGAGCCTTAACTAACTTATAATAATAAGTTGGGAGGGCGGCCTAACTGTTTGTTAGGCTTTATAACGGGGCGATTAGATTGCCTTGCTATAGCATAGGGTCCTACTTTATATAATATTTTTTCTATACTGCGCAGAAGCCTAGTTCCTTATAATATTTACCTACTTTTAAGGTAGAGGGTATAGTATATAGGATATAAAGGGTAGCTAGCGCATAGAGGGCGATGCGTAGTAGTGTTGTGTTCTAGTTTATTATAGTCGCGGCAATCTGCCCCTTTATTACAATCTGGCGCCGCTAGTTGCAACTTGCCGCTATTTTAGCTAAGTTATATTTATTTACCGCCTAGTGCGAGCCTGTTTCCTTACATATACATTAACCTATGCCCTATTTATTCGCTTAAAGTCTTCGTTATATATAGTATTATATATATCCCAATCGCTGTAGTTGTTCACAAAGAAACAGTCTATAATGTTAATGTCCGTCGGTATAAGTAAGATGGGCCTTGTAATATGGTTGATGTTATATATCTAGAGGGTATCTAGCGTGTGTCTTATCCTGCTACTAGATAGCTTTATGCTCTACACTCTAAGCATTCTGGTTCTTGCGTTAATTTTACCACTGTTATAAACTTGGAGGGTCTCTACTAACGCACTAGCGTATTTTAGGTATTTACCCTCTCTATCCAATTACTTAGTATCCTAGATTATAAGTAGCAGATAAAGCCTCCCAACTTTATTGCTATGGAGGCTGTTGTTTGCCTACTTATATTCTCGCACTATTATAGTATTATAGTGGGGGGCTCTAGTGTCAGCTTATAATGGGGTATATTAAGTAAACACCTTATCAAGCTTATTGGTGTTAGTGGCGTCCTTCCTAAAGCAAATGTAGTATATAACGCTGTAATGGATGCTTAGGGGCATCTTTAATACCCAATTATTATTGGCCTCTAGTTGGTTAACATCCTAGTTTATTTGCCAGATTCCGTTAATCTGCTTATGGTATTCCCTTATAAAGGGGGCTAGTTTAGATGTAAGGTTGGTGATCTCTATCTAGCGCTATACCTCCTCAACTATACGCTAAATAGATATGTTAATTCTCCGGTCTTAAAGTGTCTAAGCTGTATAGTTGTTGAAGTTCCACATATATAAGCGATATGCGTATATATTAACTGCAGGACCTAGTTATATTGTCTATATTACGCTCATTGGGTCTGCCGTGTTAATTATATTAGTCGACGCCTATAGCTTAAGTTCGTTCTAAAGTATCGTGTTAAGATGCATAGTGTTATATTATAGTATCTGCTCTTTATAGTTGTTCCATTTATTGGTCCTATAATAGAATGCCTTCTATAGCTTATATGCTTGCTCTAAGTACTCTATATCTATGCCTCTGATTACTCCTAGTCACTAGATACTCTCTAGATAGTGGGTAATAGCATATAGCTTAGGAATATTAAAGTGTGGTAGTCCTACCTTACTTAGTTAAAACAGAAGGAATACATCCTTTGTCTTGTCCATTCTATAAATAGCTGCTGCTAGGTACCGGATGGTTGATTTATTATGTGATACATATTAAGATAGTATAGTGAAGTCCATAAATGCCTAGATAAATAGCATGGCGCCTTTATTCTATTTTAGCAAGGGTGCTATAGCAGGGACCAATTGTTATAATAGAGATTTATATATCTTTCCTGTCCATTAGCCGACATTTGCCTAGCTATCCCACACTATTATATTAGTAAATTGCTCTACCTATGCGAAGCGGGTGGTAATAAGTGCATTAATATTTAACATCTTCTGGCCGCAACTATCTGTGCGTAGGATATTAAGGCCCTAATATTTTCTAGCCTATATTTCACTTTATATAAGCCCTTTAATCCAGTGTATAAGGTGTTTACTAGTGAGGCCTTTAAGTACCTAGTGTAGGAAATTAGGCGCCATTATCTTATAGATATTAGATAGATTATGGCCCTATATAAAGTTATGGAACGGCTGAATATAATCTAAGTTATCCTTCTTATTAGTATCACAACCTTCCTACTATATTTGTATTTGGTTTTTTGTCAATTGGTATATACGGAACGGCTATAGCCGCTAGATGGTAGTCGTTAGATTATACTGTTTATTTATATATATATAACAAATTAAATATTTACGGCCACTTTTAATACCTATAAGCATGACCTGTTCTTTATAATTAGCTATAAATACAGCTAAAAGTAGAAAGCAGTGTTAATCCTAGCCATCTATATATAGGAGACATACTCCTTCTTTGCTAGCTTTCTCTAATACTGTAGGCATTATTAGCTTAACTATATAAGCAGTAGGGTTGTTATTAAAGTATATATTTAAGGATAGCCGCAAGGGTCTTATATTACACTGTTAGTTATATTGTTTAGTTACTAGGTATATAAACTGGGAGGTATATAAGTAGCAATAGGGCTGGTTAATTTACGGATTATTAAACGCGTAGTTTAATATTTCTAATTAAAATATAGAGCGGCCATGCTTTCTTGCTGCCGGCGTGTTGTGTTAGTTAGGTCTTGTTGCTAGCTAATATAATTGGCACTACAGTTGCGCCAAGCGGTAGCTGCTCTTATATCTCCCACTATTAGTCTGCTGTGTTAAGCTTATTGTATATTCTTGTTCCTACTAACAAGTACTACCTTACTAGCAAGAAAGTTATGTCTCCTTGGAAAGGGCCGTGACCAATAAAAAGGGACACAATCTTTAGAGCATTTTAGTGACGTACCAGCAGCTGCTAGTCCCCTATAGTTACAATTATTTTAATCTACTGCAGTTGCTTACTCTTAGATTGCATCCATTTTAAAAGTAGTTTTGCTTTAACATCTTTAGCACTCTAGTAAGAAAAATGGTTAGCAAATATTCCCTAAAGCCTAATATTGTTAAACTACTTGTTAATAGCGCGGTTAGAAGTCCTGTAGCTTACCCACTATAAGACCTGTGTGTATTCTGCCTTACTGCCAAAAGGATAAAATAGGGGAGGTGTCTTATCTGGTGCACTGCTAGTACGTTTAATATGCGGCATAATGTTGCATACTGCCGCAGTATCATCTGTAGTTTACGGATTTCCTTAGTTCCGTCCTAGAGGCTTTCCTATAGCACAGCTAGTGGCCTCTTTAAATGTTTTAGTCTAAAAGACATCCATAGATGTTCTAGTTAAAGTTTACTAATTAGTCTTAACTGTCGCCAGGTTATACACCCTATTAAATATTACGGAATTATTGTTATAGTGCATATCCACAGCCTTGTTATTTAGCTTATTAATAATATTATCGCCTAAAGCTTATACGGGTGGCTATTTATTATCTTGCTCTAATTCAGCCTTATAATTGGTTGTTTAATGCCCTTCTAAGGTTTAATGGTATAGTGCATTATTATCTATATATTATGTAAGTGACTACTTATTATCTTACTCTAGCTTAGCCCTATAATAGGCTGTTTAATACTCCCCTAAGCTTTAATAGTATAAGGGTGCATTATTGTCTGTCTCTCTAATATTAACGGCCTTGTGTCTATCCTTCTTCCGTTTCTATTTTCTTAGACAATATTATTTATAACGGGTTAGACCGCCCATGCTTTTTACTTTAGTCCCACACTTTCCATATTGCCGCTAGATAGAGCTTATTTGTAAATTGCCGCATTAAGCTGCAACTTACTATAGTTTGGTTAGAAGGGGGCTAAAAATAACATCTATATAAAACTATATATTTAAAGTAGTGTTTGTGGCTCGTGCTATGTTACAAGTAAGAGTATAGCAATGTCCGTAGATACTAACGCGCTAGATAGCGTAATCCGCTGCATTTTACACTAATTTGCGCCAGATCACGTCACGTTAGGCTAGGAGGCTCTACTTATTACCAATATTGCGCCGCCTCTCTGTTATACTAAGCATAGGATTCTAAACACTACTATTCCCTACTTAAGATACTAGACTATCTTTTATAATGGGACGTGATATATAACAGCGGTATGCCGCAAATACGGTATAGTACAACTCTATAAGTGCCGTGGACCCGCGAAAAGATATATAGCTTATTACTAGCTTAGGTATTACTGCAGAGAGACTTAATACTATTAAGCGGACTTTTAAGTAGGTTATTATTAAGGACGGTATCCTACACGTTTTATTTTATAGATAACTAAACAATTTACTATATAAGCAGGTAATCCAGAAAGTTATCCATTAAGTAATAGAATATAAGAAGGCACCAGCGCTATGGGTACATAAGGCCATATAGAATATGCTAGCCCATATATAGTTAAATATGCGTAAAAAGATAAAGGTGCCAGGGCGGCCTGGCATTAACTATATAGTAGATGCGGAAAAGGGGTATATAGCTGCTATAAACTTATAGAACTTGTCCCCACTTAGCTATATATAGAACTGCGGCTACAATCTTAAACGACTTATTATACTACTTTACAGGCGGCAACTAGATAGTACAAACTTAGTCCTAAGCATAAATATAGCCTTAAGTCTAATATTGCTGCCTAATACACCTCAAGGCCTACATATAGTTAAATATTAGCTGCTAGTCAAGATGTTTTTAGAGGCTGGGGTAGATTGTAATAAGGAGTGGATATAGGCCGCCTATATAGAGACTATGCCTATCTAAAACAATGGGGCCTTAAGGGCTGCTCTATCAAGGGCAGTTTATTATAGGGTGGGCTAGGCTATATTTATAGCTATCTATAAAGATGGTATACAGGTATCCGTCCTAATTATAATATATTGCTAATGTTTATCTAGCCCTATTACTAGCGCAACACATTTTACTAGGCGGGCTAAAAGGTATTAATTAATTACGGTTAATCTAATCTACGTAGAGATAGTGACTTTAGTTAAGTTTGTCTTATAGCGAGACCTCCTATTACACTAGGAAGCCCTAAAATTATTATCTATATACACAATCTTAGGTCATCTAGGCGTGGTATAGCAAATCGCCTTTACTATAGGCTCTTCTATTAGGGGCAATTATATAGATATTATATTTGTCCTATATTTTACTAGCTAATAGCTAGTAGGGTAGGATAAGTATTATTTTAAGAACCTATAGCCTTAGCAACAAGTTTCTTAAGATATGGTAAAGGCGTGCTGATGCTGGCAATAGTATAGCCTAGGTTAGGGAACTGCCCAATATAAATAGGAGAGGGCATTAAGTCGCGTTGCCTTAGCGGCAGCTATAGCGAGAAAAGGATTAGATACTATTTAGGGTTATTATAGTTTAGCAAAAATAGAGGCGGCCTGTACTATACGGAGAGTAATTAATAATAGTTGCGGTTAGTATATCTAAAAGTTAGCGTCGCTGTTAGCGTCGCTAATAATATAAGCAGTTAGTAAGCTTAGCTATAAAACTATAGCTAGCTAGTAGCTCGCTGCCTTAATAGTAAGATTTGGTAGTAGTTAAAGCTTTTAGTAGAGCTCTATGTAGAGCTTTAGTGCAGAGCTTTAGTAGAGCTCTATATAGAATTTTAATAGAGCTCTATATAGAGTTTCTATAGAGCTCTATACGGAGTTTCCATAGAGCTCTATGTGGAGTCTTAATAGAGCTCTATATAGAGCTTTAAGGGAGCTTCGTAGAGCCTCTCTAGCAGAGCTCCTAGTAAAACCTTTAGTAGATCTCTATACTAAGCCCCTAGTAAAGCTTTAGTAGCTAGGGAAATTAATTATAGAGTCTAGCTTTAAGCTAGAATTATTATAGATTAGTAAACCCTTAGTTAAATATAGTATACGCTAAAACTAGGTTAGAGGCTCTGCTAAAGGCTCTACTAGCTATACTACTTACCTAATTAGGATAGCTAGCTGATAGTTTAACAGTTAGTAAATAGCAAGCAATCTACTTAACGTAGTTAGTTAGCTATAAAGGCTAAAGCTCGCAGCTAGCTAACTAGTTGCGGTTATTAGCAAGATATCTAGACTATAATCTAACTAGTTAAGTACTTAAAATCTAGATTATAGATTAGCATTAATTAACCGCTAGCCTATAAGGGATAGAAATTAGGGTTACTAAACTTTATAAATCGGGCTGTCTTTACCGTAATGCGCTTATCTGTTTTAGAGATTATAATTATTAAGAGTCTATCCTATTCAGCTATAACATATAGTATTATAATATACCGTATTTTATCTAGTGCTGTAGTAAAATTGTAAATGCTAAAGGCCTATAGCTACTGCCACTTTTAACTTCTATTTAGTGTCCCTATTTAAGGGTCTCGCTGCTAGTAGTATCTATAACATCTATTCTTACCACTCTCCTTATGTTCTAACGCCACCAACATCCTCTCCATTATTATTATCCTTGCTGTTATTACTGGCACTGTCCCAGCCATTATTATTAGCGCCCTCTCTATTGGCCTTATTCTACGCTTTAGTATAATTACTAGTACCACTAATATTTATTACACCCGCGAAGTTAGGGATAGTAATATTAAAGTTAACGTCCATGCTATATAAAATGGGCGTGTAATCGGCTGTACGCTAGCGGTAGATATGCTATATAGTTTTGTTAATATTAAATGGGGCAACAAGTTGCTGGAAGTTCTCTTTCCGCTTAGAATTCTTAAGGTTAATAAATACCTTATTATCCTTACACCACTTCTTAATTTTATAGTATGTGGTGTTTATAAAGGTCTTATTACTGGTATAATAATTATAGACTACCTAGGGACTACCAATAATAATAAGGCCTGTTTATAGTCTAGTAATTATAAAAAGGTTTCTTACTATATCCTAAACAAATTTTAGCGGACCAGTAACTGTTATATTATATACTAATAACTCTACCTAGCTGCCTTAGATGCTATTAATAGTAAAGACCTTAATCTTGCTAACTACTAGCGCAAATTCCCGCCACTTACTGCTATCTTGCTGGGTATAGCACCATTCTTTAAGCGCATGTAGCGCTATAGAGTAGATAGCAAGTTGGGCTATATATAGAACGGCAAGGCTAACCTCTAATAGCTTAAATCTAAAGTCTATTAGCGCTATAGCCACCTAGAATGCATATTAAGCGTAGACCAGGTTATACGTTAATTAGCTAAACTTATTCACCTATATAGTACCATTAATAGCAAGGAACGCGATAGGGTGGTTATAGCGCAGTATATCCTTAAAAAAGCTTGCTGCCAGCTTTAACTGCTCTTAGTCCTTAACTATTAGGCTTATCTAAAGCTAGCCGTGCGGTAGGACGGCATTTATAAGACATATAATATCTTTAACAAATTAATATTGTAGCAAGAACTATACTGTATCCGCACTAGCTATAAGGAGACGTATATAGAGGGAGACAGATTTCTAATAGTGGAATAGATTATTAAAATCAGGACCAAGGATTGGTTTTAGTTAATATATATTACTAAGAAGAACCTAAGGCATAGGGTTACCAGCCTGGATTTATAGACCTTCCTAGATTAAATATAGTCTACTTTAGGCAAATCTAGCAAGACTACCTAGCTCGGACGCCTTCTTAGCCTTATTATAGAAAACTGCGCGTATAGCGCTAATAGAATATGCATAGGTCTATAAGACTATATTAGGTGTTATAAGAATAACATTAGCCTTCTTAGCTAGGTGTATAATAACTATATTAGCCGCAAGTGTTAATCCCATCTTATTATCTTATATTATGTTATTACCAAGCGCAAATTAGTATAAGTATTGGCGGAATTTAGCGTATTTAGTTATATTAGGGTTTATAATAGGATATAGGTTTCTATTACTATCTAAGACACCTATAAGGTATAACAGCTACTAACTTTTAGACAAATCTATAACCTATAACCGCTTATTAAAGCTGGTGGCATTATTAGCCTTAAACGTACGGTAGAGCAGAAATACTATATTTAGCATAGATATGTCCTTATTAATTATAGCATAGTTATCCTGTTTCTTAAAATACTTAGGACAAGTGTTAATACCTGCCGCTATTTGCTGTATAATAGCATCCTATATATAGACCTTAGTTTCCATTAAGCGCATATAGCGGTGAAGGACAATAGGAAATTTAGCGAGACGGCCTTATATAATTAGTGCCTCGTAGTCCTCTATAAGTATATTGTTAATCGTCTTGGCCAGTATATCTAGTTGGCAATTAAGCAGTAATAAGACCTAGATTCTAGCAGGATCCTACTAGGGCGATCTAAGTTAATACTAGTATTATACTAAGATAGTTAGGAAAGTTAATTTCCTAACACTACTAGGGCCTTGGATTAGCAAAATACCGCCTATTATATATTTAAGCGCAGTACAGGCACCTGTTTACTCTTTATTAAGTAGCGGCAAGATAGCCTTAAGGGTATTATTAACCAAGTTCTTTCTATACTTAGCAATATCGCAGTTAAAGTAATTAATATACGGGAGATCTATAAAGTTGTTAGATAGCGCAATTTGGCGCTTAATCTAGAAACTGTTGCCTCCTTACTATAGGTAGCGTAGAGTGTTAATCTCTTAGGAGATTCCAACCTTAGGGACACGCTTAGCTATAAGATATTTAATGCCCTATGCCATAATTAGGGCCTTGCTTAGGTCATTAACTATTATAAAGTCATCGCTACTTAGGACATGCTCTAGAGCAAATATAGGGTTTAGTATAAACTTATAACCCACCTATAGTTAAAAGATAAAAGTATAGTAGTTATAGCTAGAGCTAAAGGGAGTGGTATTAATAATAACTCCTTTCTAGCTGGCCTGGCTATCTGCGTCTTTACCTAGGAATAAAATATTAATAATGGAGTTAGTGCAAAGGGTAAGACTATTAACCATTTAGATGGTAGTGTAGTAGACTTGGTCCGCGCTACCTAAAAAGGTAATAAGATAAATAATAGTGGGTACCTAGGGGTTCTGGTTAATAACCTTAAGGCTTATAACTACGGCATAAAACTAGACCGTAAAATACTTAAAAACGCTATTAAACTAATACCTTATAGGGATTTTGTATAATAGTTAGTCCTCTACTAAGAGCTACATACTAAGCTGGATATTTATATTATAGTTCTTCTACTAGCAACCTAAAGGATTGTTAACGCTCTACTACTATAGGCTTATATTTAGGCTCGCGATATAACTATTAAGCCATTTAGTGCCTAGTATAAAGAAGTGGATAATAACTACAGGATTATTTAACAGTATATCCTAAGCTTTATAGATTTGCGGTGTAAATAGGCTAAAGTCCCTATTAATAAAGAAGTACTTACTAAGTAATATGCGTGTACCTAGTGTAAGTTTGTTAAAGGTGGCAACAAACCTAATATAGTAAAGTTATAGGGTTATGGCATCTTACAGGAGAATGCGAGTAAGATACTTAAGTGTGGTTAGATATAATAGTTATTAAGTAACTAGAGAAGCAGTATTAGCAGTACCAACCTTAATATTACCAGCGATGTTAGCATCTGTAAATTAGACAGACGCTATCTTATATAAATAGTAAGTAGGCATTCTATTGGCCTTATAAGACATCTGGAATATAATACCACATACTATAATATGCTCTTTAATAATTTACATAACAAACTAAACTATAAGGTAGTTATTACTTGGAAGCTAGAGTATATTTAAAGGTTTGGCTATTACAGAATCGCTATTCTCTATATAGGTGTCTAGATTATCTACTAGGCTATTTGCTACTAGATAGAAGCCGGCTGCATTAAGGGGTTTAGGTAAGGGAGAGGTAGCAGCTATACTTAAAGCGGTAGCACCTAGTATATCTACCTTGCCTAGAGCGGTTGCGGCGTCTATTACCTAAATTAAAGTAGGTCCACTTATATAATTATTAATATTATACCCTATAACTCTATAGTTCTTATATACCTAACTATAAAAGACAGTTTAATAGTCTAGGGAGTTATAGTTTAGGTAAGTCTACTTCTTCTTATCTAATAGCTAGGGACAGTCTTGCTTTCTATAGCCTATAGCACTATATTGGTTGCATATTATATAAGGACAGTTGCTCTTAAGATAACCGGCTTCCCTACAATTATTATATATAGGGTTAGGGCAGTTAGCTTTAAGATAACTAGCCTTACTATAACCGTAATAAAGTTAAGAAGCTTTTTTAAGAGGATAATTAGTGTATATATAGCCAGTGGATAGACAGAGATAGTATTTTAGAGTATTGTTAGCTAAAAGGTATAAACTACCAAGCTCTAGAAGAAGAGGCTTATTAAGTATAGGGCCCTTACTATTACCTTACAAAACACTAGAATCCACAGCCGCTATAGTTAAGGCAATCTTAAAAACCACAATACCCTTAGTGAACTTTTTATGGTTATAGATATAGTTAACGTCACAAGTTATAAAATAATTAGTAGGTAGGTCTATTTTAGTGGTAGGCTGTGTTAAGTGGTGGTTTGTATAAATATATTAGTAAATATAGATTCTCTATTACATAGCTAAGGTTAAAGATAAGGTAGCTAACTTACTACATTATAAGGCTTTATAGCCTAGATAGATCTATGGAGGCACTAGTTATAGAGGTAGATACTAATAGGGTAGGAGTAAGGGAGGGTAGTTAGTAGAGTTAGGTTAACTAGTAAAGATAAGAAAATAAGGCGCGCCCTAACAAAATTGTATATATAAGGCCTTAGCGGCAATATATATAGTTATACACTCTATAGGTTAAATGCGTGTAAATATAAATCTATAGTAATAAGACCAACCTATAGAGGAAGACATGGTATAGTATAAGTTAAGGGGACTACCCTACCTAGCCTATCTCTTAATATAGGCTAGGCGATAGTCTAGCACTATTAAGCTCTTGCAGTTTATAATATAAGTATATAGATGTATAGAAGGGTAAGGAAAAAGAGAAGCGAGTAGTAAAGTAAAAGTACTTTACTATAGGCAGGCTAATTATATTATAGGTAAACGGAAACTTAAACACTATAATCTATTAAAAATATTATTAATAAGCACAGCCTGCTACTACTAAAAAGTATAAGTCTTTTCCTCCCTTAATTAGTAAGAGAAAAGGTATTATTAGCTAAACAATCTCTTGCTAGAGTACTAGGTGGGGAGTAGGATATTATAAGACCGTATATAGTTCTAGATAGATCTAAAATAAAGATATTAAATATAAGAGACTCTAACATAGAAAATACTATAGTAGAATACTAACCTCTTATATAATACCAAATAGATAAATAGCGAGATAAGTTAACATTGCTAAGCGGCTGGATGCTAGGTATATACAATATGTCTACTATCCTAAAATGCCCCAATATGCCCCAATATGCCTTAATATGTCCTAATATACCACAAAATGCTATAAAATGCTATTAATTATATAAACTTATAATATAAGATACAAAACCTCCTATAACCTTTTATAGTAGACATGCGTTTAAATAAGTACTAGATATTTAGGCACAGACGTAGAAGCATCCCATATACTAGATAATTATTATTCTAGATAAACTTACCCAGTAGGCCCTTAAGTGTGTAATAATAACACTAGTAATCACAAAGTAAGTATAATACGTCACCGTCCACTAGACGTACTACTTATTATATACTAAGCACTTCGCAGTAATAGAGTCCGCATGTATAGACGCAGGCCAGCCCTCTAACTTTAGTGGCGCGTATATTCACCAACTTTGTACAATAATAAGAAATATAGTGACGCCTATAATAAGTGCAATATATCGCCGTCTACCAGAAATACTACCTGTTATATAGTAAATACTTTGCAGTAATAGAGCCTATACGCATAGATATAGGCCAGCCCTTTAACTCTAGCGGCGCGTATATATACCAACTTTATTAATAATAAGAAATATAGTAACGCCCATAACCTCCTATATTCTACTATGCTGTAATAACTAGTTACCCCTCCATAGGCACTTAATAAATCGCTTATATTAAAAACTGTAAGAGTTTAGTAGTACTAGACCGCCACCTAGCCCTAAATAGGCTGGGTAGGGTAGTCCCTATATATTATATAATTATGCCCTTATATAATTGTGCCCTTATTTAACTGTACAGCACTAAATCTAGCCGCATTTACCCCAACTAGTAGCAGCAAATAACAGCTAATTTCACCTCTATGCGGGCATATATGGGCAATTGCAAGATCTACCACTTTATCTTTTCTTTATTTACTTTACTTACCCCACCTTCTATCTCTCTAATAACTAACCTCTAACTATATCTAATACTAGAGTTATACTAGTGTAGCACTAGCTAGCTACCGCATAAAGCCATTTTACTTTAATAGTCACCTTCTACTTAATATATGCCGCAATATTATATGTACCTAACCAAATAAGCGACTTAATAATAATGTAACTATAGGCAAAGCTGGATGTGTAGTATAAGGCGAACCTAAAGCTAACTAAAGATACGGATATTGCCTAAGGCTTTGGAATAACCATTAAAAACTATAATAGACTAAAAGAGAGGGTTAAAGATGTCGCGATTAAAGTTAAGCCTAAGCATGTAATATATTGCGGCAACTCTATAATAATAAAAGAAGGATATATTAAGGAGTTTTATAAGTAACTCCTATAATTTACTAATGCTCTACCAGATTAGAAACTATAGGTAATCCTAAAAATTATAGAAAGTGCTCGTTCTAATTATATAAGGAGGGTACTGAGTACCTCCAATAAATTAAAAAACCTACCTCTATGTGAATATATATTACCCTAAAAGACTAAAGCATAAGACAAGACAATACTACCTTAGCTACTGCATATAATATAGCCTATAGATATTACCGCAAACCTACTGCCTAGTATCCCTTTGCCTTAGCTAGCAACCCTAGCAGTAAGCAATATAATTAATATAGGAGATATTAAGATTAAAATCCAATCTATAGGCTTAATAGGCAAGTTAATAGTTAGGGTGGTTTAAGTCTTATATCTAATAAGCAGAAACCTATATATAGCTCTAGGTAAGCTATAGGAGGAACTACAAGCCTATATAGAGCTTAATATTGACGGTCTGCCTAAAAAGAACATCTATATATTGCTGTGGAGATATAAAAACCTTATAATACGGTTAGAGGGCACACTTATTGTAGCTCTTAGTAAAATAGTAAAAAATAGCATAAAGGAGGCCGTGCTTATAGCATTATTCTCGCCTCCTAGCTTAAACTTCTAAGTTGCTGCCACTAATAATATACTACCAGCTATTAAATCTGAGGCACCTAGACGCGATAGACGCAGTGTAAAAGATAGCTAGTAAGTCCTAACATCGCGTAAGGCTAGCAGCAAGAGCAAACTAGAAGAAGGTAAGAAGCGAAGTTATTTAGGATTAGCAGTATATAGCTCTAAGGAAGATAGTAAGAGTAAGCCTATTAGATATAAGAAATCGGACAATAGTAAGACTAAATTAGGCAGATATAATAAGTGGCCTTAACTAAGATTAGTAATAAGTGCCCTAGCGGAGGATAATAAAAGCAAGCTGGCCGCGCCTAGGAAGTTAAACAGTTATAAGGCTAACCTAAATAGATATAGGAAGTACCCTTAACCAGAATTAGCAGTAGGCACTTTTATAGAAAGTAGCAATAATAAGCCAGTTATGCGTAGAAGGTAATTAGCAAAGGGAAGATATAACCCATCTGCCTATAAGCCCACATTAATAAGTAATAGTGGTACCAGAGAAATCGCCGCAGATAATAGCAAATCGCCGTAATCTATTACTAAACCTATAGGTACACACCAGCTTAACAATATAATAGACGACCCTACTACCGCATTACCAACCATTAATACCCCTTAAGATGTTACCGCAGAGGACAGTAAATTGCTATAACGTGCCAGTGGACACAATAATTAGTTCCTATATTATACTAACTCTAAGGACACAGAGAGTGGAGACAAAGATAAGGATTTGGTTAATAATAGCAACTAAGACAAGAATTTAGTTAATAATAACGACTAAGATAAGGATTTAGTTAATAATAACAACTAAGATATAGATGCAGAGGAAGAACTTAACTAGTAAAATTTCCTAGCCCAGCTCTATAAGGCTAGGAAGGATAACCTAGATAGCGCACTAGTATATATAATAGAGGCGGATTTTCTACTTACTCTAGAGTATTTCCTATTTATTTTATTAAAAGCACTTTCTAAGACTACCCTAATCAAACTCCCTAATTGGGGCCTTACATTAGGCTTTAAATTCAGCCTATACTAAGTGGTATATATAGCTTAGGCATTTAAGCAAGAGAGGATAATTAAAGGAGGTGGTATTTATACAGATAAACCCAGCGCGGGCAAGACTGTATAAATAATTACTTAATGGCTAATAAACTACTTTTATTATTAGAACGTGATGGATGTTTAAGAGGCCTAAGCCATTAGGGACGTAACCTGCTACCTACCTAAGATGCATCTACTAGATATAAAATGCCTATAGGCAGTAAAGTAGCCAATTACATACTACTACGAAGATAACTTTAAGAAGCTGTACCCTATAGACCTATAGTAAGGCTGCTTAGTCGTCCTCATATTAAACCTAGGCCTGCTAGGATTCCTAAAGGATGCAAGTGCAATATTATAAGATAGTGTGATTATAAAGCGCCCTAACCTGCCCTAGATTACAATTCTCGCCCCTAGCTATAATAAAGTTAAGATATTTGGTAAACTAAAAAAGAACAAATAGCCGCAAATCTGTAAAGCTCTTAAGTGGACCAATAAGGAATAATGGGAGAATAACAACAATATATATACGGTTGGTAAGACTTTGCTACTATACCTATAGGGTAAAGCTAGGTTTAAGAACAATTATTGCCCTGCCCCTAATATAACGGAACTATTAGCGCTAAAACACTTAACCTAATTCCTTCTAATTACTATACAAAATTGTATTACCATATAACTGATACGCGAGTTTATTACTATATAAACTAGCATATAGAAACACCTAACTGGCTAATCCCCTAGAACGTATTAGGTATTAAAGAGTGTAATATAGGTTGGGCGTATCCTCTGGGATAAATGCCACCTAGACGCGACTAGTAGAGTCTTAATGTCGTTTATTTAGGATATAGTTAAGGAATACTGCATTATATATAATTACAGCCCTACTGTATAGGGTGTATCTAGTACACCTAATAATGGGAACCTAATGCAACTAATGTGGTTTATTATAGTAGGATTAAAGAGGCCTAAGTAGGAAGAAGTAGATAAGCTAAAGGGAATAGAGTTTAAAGTACTGCTTAAACTTAAAGAAGAAAACATCTAGCTAAAGAAAAAGGAATTTAACTGTCTCTATAAGGATGCAAAGACCAACCCAGCTAGAGCAGTAGTAGATAGGAAATTTGGCGAACTGGCTACATTTTTCTGTATAGTTATTCTAATATTTTAGATATATAGAGGGGAGTTAACACTCTGGTTTAACTAGTAAAAGCTTATCCCAAAGAACAGCTATCTCAAATTAGTTATATTATAGGCCAACCCTAATAATATTAAGGCGGCTATAATTATAGCTATAGAGGACTAAGTAAGGACAGAGCAGAGGCGCTGATATAAGGAACTTCTGGCCATATAGGAGGAAGATGGTAGCGATCTAAATACTAAATCTAAGATACTGCAACTTACCTAAGCTAAGTTATACACCAACGCGAAAACGGCAGCAAGTATAGCCTAGGTTGTCCAATACTGGGACCAGCAAGCCCCTATTATAATTAAGTCCAATAATAAATACCTAAAAACTTAGAGTTGCACACTTAAGGACCTAATTATCGCTAAGTGGACTACTAACCCACTTGGTAAGGAGTTCACCAATATACTTAACCGCTATTTTTAACAGAATATAAAGTTCTTTAAAGCTAAAAAAATCTGTAATTGCGTTTATATCAAAAAACAGACGGACGGTTTAGTATATAAGATTGTCATTACCACTCGCTTACCTCTTATACTAGCTTGTTGGTTTAATAGGCTGTGTAAAGAATATAGTAAAGACAAGGTGCTCTACTATGCAGCTGGTATATCTAATATTAAAAAGGCTAAGGCCAGGCAAACCTTTAACACTAATAATTCTAAGTAGATCCTACTTTACACCTTTATATTAATTAGGCTGTCCGTTAACCTATAACGCGTAAATTACACTATTATAGTTAAGCTAAGCCACAAGCTCTTAGAGGTAAAGCAACTGTTTACTTAAATAGATTGATGAGGACAGACTAAGCCTGTCTGCTATAGTACTATTATAGCTAATTAGAAGTTGAGTATTAAGCAAAGAATATTAAAGTTAACTGAATTTACGTTGTTACTGCAGAAGTTGGTGTATAAGGAGAAGGCCAGTTTAAGCTTAAAAGTAGGCTAAGGTAAGGAAGACACCAAAACTATCTAATACTGGTAATAATTGTAAGAGTATAATACAACTGTAGATAGTTCTAAACACTATATATAGCTGTTATATAGCGAAACCTATTATAATTGTATAGTGGCGTATATATGGGCTAAGGGACGTGTCTTCTAGTAACTTGTAGGTAGTAGCGTAGCGTATATAGTAGCGTTAGGAAAAAATTTACCAGCATTTTTATAGCATTTGGCAGCATATTACGGCTAAATACGCATTTTGTAACGTGTAGCGTATAATATTAACTAAGGTGCGGCTAAATGAAAAATTATTAAAATTATACTTTTATGCATGCTTACTAATATTAAGAAAGTATATATAAAATATAAAATATATTAATTTTATTATTAATATTAA
>Ga0307507_10005272_pt1 | contig 21452 bp, 21 predicted proteins | sample 7_EM_MG_FD_207223 | JGI IMG/M metagenome (GOLD analysis project Ga0307507, IMG submission 207223) | Populus trichocarpa ectomycorrhiza microbial communities from riparian zone in the Pacific Northwest, United States - 7_EM | ecosystem: Host-associated > Plants > Roots > Unclassified | place... | reverse complement strand
GGGTTGCCACTTGGAAGGTTGCCAATTCTCTATGGCTACTAATGTCCATAGGTACTTTCGTCATATGGGTAACAGGTCCCATAGCGCTTGGTTTTCCGTCCGCAAAGTAAATCTGCCTTGGATTTTGTGCTTTGATCATCTTGATCCCGTGTTTGTTGCAGACTTCGCGGTGAATGAAGTCTTCTGTGCTCCTGAGTCAATTATGGCATTAATAGTGACTGACACATTTTCGCCGTGTAGTTGGATATTGACGATTAAATGGTTGTTGTCGTGTTCAAGGGTTTCCGTGTGGTTGAGTGCGGTGTAGTGATATTCCATGATGACGGGTTTTCGTTCGGGTCTGTCCCTCAGAGCATCTCTTACGGGAGATATTCGTCACTTCCCGACTGTTCAGGTTCTGGTTTGACCTCGATTTCCCTAATCCTAGGTCAGGTTTGCCCCGGGGGGATTTTCTTCGCGAGTTGCCAACTCCAGATTTCCACGTTAAATGATTTGGGTCCGTCCTTTTTCGGGCAGCTCCTTCTTAAGTGTCCAGGTTGTGCGTATTTGCGACATAGTTGTTCTCATATCCTCCTTTGGAATGCTTCCCTCGAAATATCGAATCTTGGTCGCCTCCGAGTTGCGTCCAGCTCCATATGCTCGCCGTAATTGTAATTGCATTATGTGTGGGTCGATATGTCCTGTCTGGGTTTCGTGGGGTGAGGGTTGTCACAAACGGTGACTAAGCAAGGCAGACTCTTACATGACTAATAGTTATTAGTCATAGCTTTGTTATCTTTTACCCTAAGAGATCAGTTGACTCATAGGTTTTCACATGACGACGCAATAGCGTGTCATTGGTTTATTGTTATTGGTTGATATTTGACCTGACGCACGATTGTGGTCATGGGGTTTATGTATGTCGCACATGACTCATAGTTATGAGTCATGGGTTCCACGCATGTGACCCCATTAGGGCATGTGACTTGTTTTATGGGTTTTGATTGGTGGTGGGATAGAGCGCAGCTGACTCGGACGAGTCAGCTGACGGATTTCACACTATGACTCACTATGAGTCATGAGTCGCGTGACGCATGGGTATGAGTCACACAGGGTTAGGGTTGAGGGATGAACCCCTATATAAGGGCACCCTCGAGGCAGGAGATTTGGGTTCTTCACACAACCATGTAAGTTCTTTCATACACTATACTTTCAATGCAAAGATCTTTATCTATCACACTTTCGGGAATCAAGACACGACTGTCTTATATGAGCCAAGCGATTGACGTTGCTAGATAGGAGTCAACGGACTTAGCTATCGTGATAGCTATTGTCAAGGAAGAAGTGATTGTTAGCAAACTATCGGTTACCTCCTACAAGTATCACCCAGAGAAGAGAGGATTGTAACATTTGCTTGCGTCAACCAGCAGCACCTAACAAACAGACAAACTGGAGACCAACAACAAAAACGACATCGACCCCCTAGGAGAAAATCTCGACCTTTTATCACTAGGAGAAGGACTTGAAAGGACCTTAACAGAAGAGAGGGCACGGAGCCCTACGACACCAGAGCCACAATCACCAATTGGATCAGAAGAAACACACAAACCAGGAAGGAGACGACGAAACAGGATGGTGGCTACAGCAGAACAAGGAAGAGCTACATCCTCGGAAACAACCCCAATCTTAAGCCCGGAACAGATGAGGCAAATCATCACATCCTTAAGTGTAGGAACCAGGAAACCCAAAGCCAAGGAACCTCAGGTTTACCGAGGTGACCGACACAAACAACGAGGATGGGTAGCCCAACTCATAGTGTACTACAGGACAGTAGGGTGGCAGAACGGGCATCATGAGGAAAAAATCCTCTATGCAACCAGCCTCCTAAGAGATGACGCAGGAACCTGGATCACCACTTACGCGGAAGAACGATTCACCCCAGCATGGGACAATTGGACATGGTTCAAAGCAGAATTACAAAGACAATTTGGCGTAATCGACGCCGAGGGAGAAGCAAGGATCAGACTTAAACACATGAAACAAGGCAAATGATCAGTCACAGAATACGGAAACGAATTCTGCCTCGTGGCTAGCGAAGCTGAGTTGGACGACTCTACCGGGGGAGAATTACTTCTTGGAGGAATGATCGCCGGATTACAGAACGCCTGGGGAGCCAGCAGCGAAGAATACGAGTACCTTGAAACCTTAGCCCAATGGGCAATCCGGAAGGAAACCATGCTGGCAACGGTCAGGCATATCCAAGGATCGCCATCAACCAAGAGCGTCCAACGAGAAACGATCACGCCACGAAACCCAGATGAGACATACCGACCTACAAATAACGGCAACCAGAACTACGGCGACCCTGTGGAACTGGACGCGACTCGACAACGACCAAGGTTCCATATCTCGAAGGAAGAATTCCAAAGAAGGATACGAGAACAACTATGCCTCAAATGCGCACAGCTTGGACACTTAGCCAGGAACTGCCAGAAAAAAGACTGACCCAAACCATGCAACGCACAAGCCAGGAGCGGGCAACCAGCGAACAAAACCGCCCCTTGGCAAACTAGACCAACTATTAGGGAAATCGAGGTCGAACTGGAACCCGAACAGTCGGGAAATGCCAACTGTCCCCAGTAAAGAATGGTCTGAGGGACAGAGCCGAACGAAAACCCATCATCATAGATAACTACTACGCGACACTCAACTACACGGATACACTCGAAAACGACAATGACCACATTATGGTCAAGATACAACTACGCGGAGAAAAGGAGTCAGTCACTATCTACGCCATGATTGACTCAGGGGCAACAGAAGACTTCATTGACCAAGAAGGCTGCAACAAACACAGGATCCAGATCATCAAAGCGAAAAACCCCAGGGAGATTTACCTTGCGGACGGAAAACCAAGCGCTATGGGTCCAGTTACCCATATGACGAAAGTACCTATGGACATTAGTAGCCATAGGGAATTGGCAACCTTCCAAGTGGCGAATCTCCAAAATCATGAGGTCATCCTCAGGATGCCATGGTTAAGAGAACACAATCCAACAATCGATTGGAATGACAAAAGGATCACATTCAACAGCGAACGATGTAGGACTTGGTGTCTCCAAAGTTTGCCCCTTGCATAGGCGGTGCCCGAAGAAAAAGCACTGGAAGAGAATCTCGTCACCAGAGTCTCCCAGGTCCAGGCCAAGAACGGTCCGTCGACCAAGAATGGCCCGACGGCCAACGACCAGAGTGTTAGAGTTAAGAAGCTATCCGCTGAGGCCAGAGTGCCTACGAAGGGAACAGCAAGAGCGGCAGGACACGACCTGTACGCCAACGAAGGGACTGACGTTCCTGCCAGAGGGCAAGCAATGGTTGGGACAGGGATAGCGATCGGATTATCTCACAACACCTATGCACGAATTGCACCATGAAGCAGTCGAGCAGTCAAACACCGACTCACGACAAATGCAGGTGTAATAGACTCCGACTACAGAGGAGAAGTGAAGGTGGTCCTAGCCAACCTAGGAGACCAACCATACCGAGTGGAAAGAGGAGACCGAATTGCACAACTGATCTTCTAAAAATTCGACAACAGGGAATTACAAGAAGTAACCCAGTTGGACGACACCAAGAGAGGAGATCAGGGTTTCGGAAACTCAGACACCACCATGGACCAGAGGGTCACGTGACATAATGCCAAAGCACATATGGAGATCAATGAGATATTGGCACGAGCTTTCGGACAGTTCTACCGTAGAGGAGAAACAACCGGCATCCTAAGATGGCTGGAAGTCGACAACGAAATTCAGCTAGAAGCCATGAACATCAGCACAGAGCTGGCGATAAAGAACAAAAAGAACAACGAAGACCAGGATATGAGAGACACGGTTCAACGAGAATATCATCACCTGTTGGATGTATTCGAAAAAGAAGAAAAAAGGACAGTACCACTCCACCGACCAGGCATCGATCTAGGAATCGCCCTGGAAGAAGGGAAAACGGGACCCATCAAGAAGATATACGCCCTCAGTTACAATCAACTGGAGGAACTACCCCGATATATCAAACAAAACAAAAATTGAGGGTGGATCCCAAGGGTAAAGTCGAGACGGGCTTCACCGATCATGTTTGTCAAGAAAAAGGATGGCAAACTTAGACTCTGCGCCGACTATCGGGCACTCAACGAAGTCACCAAAAAGGATCGGCACCCGCTACCACTCATTAGCGAAGCACTGCATAGACTGGGAGGAGCCAAATACTTCACCAAGCTGGATATCAAGGACGCCTACCACAACATTCGAATCAAAGAGGGAGACGAATGGAAGACAACGTTCTCAACAAAACTAGAGACTTACGAATACCTAGTCATGCCATTTGGACTATGCAACGCACCAGCGGCGTTCCAACGATGGATCAATGAGGCCCTTATGAAACACATCAACATGTGTTCCATCGTCTATCTGGATGACGTACTCATATATTCAAACACCCTACAACAGCACCGAAAAGACGTCAGCAACATCCTCGAAGCAATACGAAAATCTGGGATGAAGGTCAAACCATCAAAATGCGAATTCCACCAAAACGAAACGGAATACCTAGGATTCATAAGTGGACAAGAAGGGGTCAAGACAGACCCAGTCAAGACACAAGCCATCTGGGACTGGACGACCCCCAAGAAAATCAAGGAAATCCAATGCTTCCTAGGTTTCTGCAACTTCTACTGACAATTCATAGAAGGTTTCAGCAGGATGACCAAACCACTATATGCAAGAACGAAAAAGAAATGCATTGGCAAATAGGAATGGGGAGACAAAGAACAGCCAGTGTTCGACGAATTAAGGACGAACCTCACCACAGCACCAGTACTGGTCTACTTCGACCCTCTCGCACCGACCAAAATCGAAACAGACAGCTCGAAATACCTCTGCTGCGGTATATTGTCACAACAATGCCAGGACGGAAAATGGAGACCAGTGGCGTAACGATCCAAGACAATGTCGGACGCCGAATGCAACTATGATATACACGATAAAGAACTACTAGCGCTAGTTCAACCATTCCACGAATGGAAAAGATACACGAGCGGAAACCCCAAACCAATACAGGTCCTCACAGACCACAAGAACTTGGTCACCTTCATGACGACAAAAGAACTAAACGAACGACAAGCACGATGGATGCAAGAACTAAGTCTTTACAACTTTCAAAACGAATACCGGCCAGGAAAGGAAGGAGGAAAACCAGACGCCCTCACAAGAAGAGAAGGGGACCTACGCACCGCAGGAGACAAAAGACTCACTCGAAAAGTGGGAATCTTACTGCCAAAGGAACGATACTGGGATATCCCAGACACCGAAGAAATTAGGCTCGACATGTTGGAAACGACCGAGTTCCAAGACAAGGACGCAGGAGAAATACAAAAGGCAAGCAACGATAACGCAGAAATCCAAGACCTCAAAAGAAACTTGGAGGAAGGAAGAAATGAAATGAAAGGAGTAGCGCTAGGGCTATGCCAATGGAAAGATGGCCTCTTATAGTACCAAGGAAAAATTTGGATACCAAACAACGAAGGGATACGAACCGGACTTATCGCTAAAGACCACGAACCCCCACATGCGGGAAATGGCAGGACAGCAAAAACTACCGAACTCATCAACCGACGATATTATTGGCCAAAGATACGAGAACATATCAAACGATTCATAAAAAATTGCGACACATGTCAAGGAACCAAAGTGGTCAGACATGCACCCTACGGATTGCAACAGTCAAACGAGGCCCCCGATCGACCATGGAAATCAATCGCTATGGACTTCATTACGGAGCTGCCGAAATCAGAAGGATATGACACCATACTGGTGGTTATCGATCGGGTGACCAAAATGAGCCATTTCGTTCCATGCTCAAAGGACCTGGACGCACGGCTGTTCGCCAATCTCTTTATGAGGGAGATAGTCAGGCTACACGGACTACCACACGATATCATCACCGACAGGGGGACGGTATTTACCTCAGACCTAAGGAAAGAAACCAGGGGTAAATTAGAAATCAAACGACGACTCAGGACGGCGTTTCACCCACAAACAGATGGACAGACGGAACGAACCAACGCCATAATATTGGAACAATACCTCCGAGCATACATCAACTATCAACAAGACGATTGGTGTGGTTACCTACCACTGGCAGAATTTGCATACAACAATGGCTATCAGGAGACCATAAAGAAAACACCCTTCTTTGCGAATTACGGAATCAACCCCGAATACGAGATGATCGGTTATTTGATCCAAGGAAAACAGACCAAACGAGAAGAAATGACTCAATTACATGAGTCATTAAAAAAGTGAGATGGTGGCCGCACAATTACGACAAAAAGAATAGTATGATCTACACAGAAGACCCGATCCAAACCTACAATCAGGAGACATGGTGTGGTTGTTGCCACGAAACATCAAGACCACAAGGGTATCCAAGAAACTGGACTACAAGAAAATCGGACCATTTAAAATCTTGGCAACGATTGGGACAAGCGCATATAAGCTGGCCTTACCACTCTCAATGGCCATACACAACACATTCCATATCTCCCTCCTCGAACCTTACCAAGACAACCGATTCCCCTCACAGATCAAGGAACTCCCTCCTGCTATTCAGATAGAAGGAGAAGACGAATACGAACTCGACGAGATCATCGACTGCCGACTCCACTACAACAAGCTCCAAGACCGAGCTAAGTGGAAAGGCTACTCACCAGAACACGATAAAGTCTGGTACCCCGCCGAAAACTTCAACAATGCAGAACACACAGTCCAACAATTCCACCGGCGCTACCCAAGAAAGCCCGGAGTGGATACACGTCAGGATCAACAGATCGTCCTCCGCACCTCCCCCCGTCAACGAACAAGAACGACGCCCAGCGCACCGCTCGCAACGCTACCCGCACTAGCCCCGCATACTAGGCCTCACCAAGGAGGAAGGTAGCGCACGCCTCCATGAACTGGAGGGACTGCACCCAGGATGAGTGGCTAATGCATCTCGGCGAAAAACAAGGGTCAGGCTCGTACCCACCATTTACCAGGAGATCGAGGAAACCAAGTGTCACCCACGACCACGACTGGCGACAGGAGATGGAAGCGAACCCAGGAGAGGACTAGGCCCCACAACAACAACCTCGTCAGCGCAGGGCTAGAAGGGCCCACGAAGACCTCACGAGCTGGGAACACTATTGTAACCACAACTGCAAGGAACACCGGTGGGAAAAAGTGGACGCCGGATACTACTCCAGCCAAGCGGGAGAAAAAAGGACCCTGTCAAAGAATGACAGGAGGGAACACAAGAAGAGAAGAGTCGTGAGGGCACGACTTGAGGGTGAAGGGAGCGAAAAATCCATCGTTCCGGACGTGGAGGCCCTGGAAAAAAGCGATCTCGGACCTCGGAAGCCAACTCGATTGCGTTCCGCAAACCATCGTCGCAAAAGACAACGACCTCAAACGGCTCGATACGGAAAAAGAGAAACTCCAACAAGCCTACAATCCATGCAAACAGAGGATGCGCCAAATCGGGGGTATGCTCTGGAAGGAAGGAGTTGAACATCGTGGAACCAATGCCAGAGGGGGAAGGGAGCTAATGTCACAAACGGTGACTAAGCAAGGCAGACTCTTACATGACTAATAGTTATTAGTCATCGGTTTGTTATCTTTTACACTAAGAGATCAGTTGACTCATAGGTTTTCACATGACGACGCAATAGCGTGTCATTGGTTTATTGTTATTGGTTGATATTTGACATGACACACATATGTGGTCATGTGGTTTATGTATTTCGCACATGACTCATAGTTATGAGTCATGGGTTCTACACATTGGACCCCATTAGAGCAGGTGACTTGTTTTATGGGTTTTGATTGGTTGTGGGATAGGGCGCAGCTGACTCGGACGAGTCAGCTGATGGATTTCACACTATGACTCACTATGAGTAATGAGTCGCGTGACGCGAGGGTATGAGTCAAGCAGGGTTAGGGTTGAGGGAAGAACCCCTCTATAAGGGCACCTTCGAGGCAGGAGATTTGGGTTCTTCACGCAGCCATCTAAGTTCTTTCATACACTATACTTTCAATTCAAAGATCTTTATCTATCACACTTTCGGGAATCAAGACACGACTGTCTTATATGAGCCTAGCGATCGACGTTGCTAGGTAGGAGTCAACGGACTTAGCTATCGCAGGACCTATTGGGCAAGGAAGAAGTGATCGGTAGCAAACTATCGGTTACCTGCTGCAAGTATCACCCGGAGAAGAGCGGATTGTAACAAGGTCTCTTCTTGGCTATTTTTTGTGAATGGTGATCCTTGGATATGTCTGACTGTGGCCAACTTGGTTTCCTTCCGGATTGCCCATTTGGCTTAGGCTACGAGGTCGACGTATTCTTCACTGCTTGCTCCACAGCTGTTCTGTAATTCTCTGACCATCCCTCCTAGAATGAGTTTTCCTCTGGTTTAGTCCTCCAACTCAGCTTCGCTAGCCAAGAGCCGCAATTTGTTCTACTATTCCGTGACTGATCGTTTGCCTTGTTTCATGTTCTTAAGTCTGATCTTTGCTTCTCCCTTGGCGTCGATTACGCCAAATTGTCTTTCTAATTCTGCTTTGAATCGTGCCCAATTGTCCCAGGGTGGGGTGATTTGTTCTTCTGCGTAGGGTGTGATCCAGGTTCCTGCGTCGTCCCTTAGGAGACCTGTTGCCTAGAGGATTTTTTCCTCATCATGGCCGTTCTGCCACCCTACTGTCCTGTAGTACAATAGGAGTTGGGCTAGCCATCCTTGTGGTTTTTCTTGTTCTCCTCGGTACACCAATGGTTCCTTGGCCTTGGGTTTCCTGGTTCCTCCACTTAAGGATGCGATAATTTGTCTCCTCTGTTCCAGGTTCAGGATTGGGGTTGTTTCCGAGGAGATTGCTCCTCCCGGTGCTGTTGTATCCGCCATCGTGTTTGGTCGTGTCCTTTCTTCTTCTTCTGTTTCTTCTGATCCACTTGGTGATGGTGGCTCTGGTGTTGCAGGGGTTGGTGCCCTCTCTTCCGTCAAGGCTTTTTCAGGTCCTTCTCCGAGTCATGAAAGGTCGAGCTTCCCCCCTAGGGGGTCAATGTCGTTTTCATTGTTCGTCTCGGTTTTGTCTGTTTGTTAGGTGCTGCTGGTTGACACAACCAAATGTTACAATCCTCTCTTCTCCGGGTTATACTTGCAGCAGGTAACCGATAGTCCCCGAATGATCACTCCTTTTTGGCCCGATAGCTGTCGCAATAGCTAAGTCTGTTGACTCCTATCTAGCAACATCGATCGCTAGGGTCATACAAGACAGTCGTGTCTTGATTCCCGAAAGCGTGATAGGTAAAGATCTTTGTATTGAAAGTATAGTGTATGAAAGAACTTCAATGGTTGTGTGAAGAACCCAAATCCCATGCCCCGAGGGCGCCCTTCTATAGGGCTTCTTCCCTCAACCCTAACCCTGCCTGACTCATACTCGGGCGTCATGCGACTCATGACTTATAGTGAGTCCTAGTGTGAAATCCATCAGCTGACCCGTCCGAGTCAGCTGCGCCAGTCCTTGCAGCCAATCAAAACTCATAAAACAAGTCATGCGCCTTAACGGGGTCACATGCGTGAAACCCACGACTCATAAATATGAGTCATGTGCGAAATACATAAACCACATGACCACATATGTGTGCCATGTCAAATATCAACCAATAACAATAAACCAATGACACGCTATTGCATCGCCATCTGAATACCTATGAGTCAACTAATCTCATAACGTGAAAGATAACAAACCGATGACTAATAACTATTAGCCATGTGAGAGTCTGCCTTGCTTAGTCACTGTTTATGACAATTTCACATACCCGGACGAGGGCTTATTCTTTGGGTTGGGATTGGGACGATGGCTACAGTTTTTGTTTTTGGAGTGATTGGAGCGGATGACCCGCAGACAACATGCGCGTTTCCTTTTTTCACGAGTCGAAGTGATGATGGCTCAAACGACCCCACAGAACCGACATCCGATTACTTAACCCAGACCTATTGACGTATTGTGATAGTGATCCAGGATGGTAATAGGGTCCTGGATTTCTTCGCGTTATAACCCTAGGGACGAAAAGGATAGAGTTCACTTGCTTTGTTTTTGATTGAGTAACTTTGGGATACATGACCGGGACCGGGTAACGTATCTAGTATACACGCAGGTCCTAGGTATGGGTATTGTTTTCTTGTTTTGACTAGGTTCTGGCTATTCGTTGGGATAGGGGGATGTTCAAGTGGATTTGTTATCCTGGGGTGAAAGACGGGTCCGAGTGCATGAGTTGAAGGTGGATAGGTTGGATAGTTAGGGCAGACAGACTTAAGCTACAGAAAGCCCCGTAGAGTTATTAGTTAGGTTAGTAGTTAGTGGGCTAACTAGAATACCGAAAAGTTTGATAAAAAAAATTAAAAAAAGCTCATGCACACATACGACGATGTGGTGTGACAAGCTACGCTGCGAAATACGATAGACTTCTGGTCAGGGAACATCGAGTCAAGGTACCGGTACTCGAGGAGTTGGGTTTATCAGGGATGGGTTTGGTGCTACTGGTGATTTGTCACCGCACTTGCATGCAGTAGCGCAAGCACTCACTGCCAAGACGGGAGCCGCAGCCTTTCCCATCGGACGCTGCTTTCAATAGGAGTTTCCGTTTTGACGGACCTACCCTCACCCTCAGGTGTGTGGAGATTCCCTGAACAATTGCTTGTGCTGTGGCTTGTTGTCCTTTGGCGCTCCCTGGTTGTATGCGCACTATGTTCGGCTACGTAAATAATTGTCCGAAAACGGGATCTTAAACCGCCTGTAGGTTCAATAATTTTATTGTCCTGTAGAGAATACCTGTATTGGATTAGTATGAGAAAGAACTCCGCAATATTTGAATGCGCTGTTTACTATTTTTCTGTAGTTCCTCGGGATACGTTAGCTCCCATGTTAGTCATACGGCTTTACGCATACCGGTAAGGGTGAATTAATACAGAGCGAGTGGCCGAGAACACGAAGAACTTTGTGGGGTCCGATCGACCTCGCAGGACCTGAAAAGAATATAAATGCGAGAGGCTCGGAGTGGAACATCACGTGAAAAATATTTGAGAATTTCTTGTGCGCCCTTTGTGAGCACCGCCGAGAGTTATCAACGGAATGTGTAACCACCTTGCGCTTAATGTAAGCCGTTTGTAATTTTCTTGGGACACGAGTGCTTTGATGCGAGAGGCTGTAAGTTCCACATGTACCCGCGGTAACCATGTAGGCTGGGAGAGATCTTCTTGAGTAGGAAAGCTTGGTATAAGTACACCTTATGACTCACGATATTATCGCTACCCAGATCATTTGCCGTTTCCACCAAAAAATTGTTTTGCAGTGTCAGCGCCTAAGGCTATAGTTGTTTATAGATCTAACTAGGCTTATTCTATTATAAGGAGTGAAGAGCCCTCGTGGGTGGTCGGCAGAATAGTATCGGTATCGCACGAGACGGGCGCAGTGGGCTAGAACTTAGAAACCTGTGCACTTAACGCCTCGTCTTACAGTACTGTACGGTACAGCAGCCACAAGAGTTTTATTGGGTTTCGCGCCTTTCGGGTGGCTTAGCTGAATATTATTTGGCACCACTTACTGTAACTAGCTTAATGTGCGGCGCTGGTGTAGAACACGGCCACCCCCGCTTTTCCTAAACAAGGCTCTGCTTTTCTTCCGCTCTCAAGAATATCATCAGCCCACCATACTCCCCAACTCCCTTCTTTAACACAACCAATAACGAGTGGAAGATGTCCCAATATACCATTAACGATAGTAACAACTGCCTCAATACCACGAACTCTTATAATACTCATGTGTCGAATTATACTGTTGCCGATGATCAGTCTCAACTCCTAACTTGGTTATCACCCCTCGAGCCCAGCTTACGACATTGCGACATTCGAGACCGGCGTGTAAACGATATTGGAGAATGGCTCAAACAAACTGAGGAATTCAGAATATGGTGCGGATTTGGTGGGGAGTGTGAAGGTGACAAGGCAGTTCTGTTTTGTTATGGAGATCCGGGGGTCGGTAAGACCTTTATCAGGTAACAAGGATTATCTTCCAAAGAGAGAGGAAGGAGAGCTCATGCTAACAAGCCGCGATGGCAGTTCGCTAGTGGTGGACAGCCTGCGCTATCAGGCCAAAGGAAATAATATGGCCGTTTCATGTTTTTACTTCGACTTCGCCGCGCGAAAAGAGCAGTCTGCGGTCAGTATGTTGGGTTCTTTGGTGAAACAGATGGTTAGCGGAATGGAGAGGATTCCGGGGGAAATATCGCGTGCCTTTCAAGATCAGAAAAAGACCATTGGCGGATGCAGGCCGCAACTCACCGATATCGCGAATATGCTACAGGCCATCACGTCTTCACAGCCCACATTTATATGCATTGACGCTCTTGATGAATGTGAGGGAGTGCAACGAGGTAGGATCCTTGGTTCACTGAAACGAATTCTTGAGATGTCCCCAGGCACACGAGTATTCATGACCGGAAGGCCCCACATTCGGGCTGAGATCGAAAAGCGGCTTGCCCAGCGAGTGGAAAGTGTCCAAGTTGGTGCGAGGAAACATGATATCATCACATACCTTCGTGCTAGACTAGGCGAGGACGAAACCCCCGATGCCATGGATGATAGTCTAGAGGCAGACATTCTGGCGAAGATTCCCGAAAATATATCAGAAATGTGCGTAAGAGGCATGATGCCGCAAACCCCGCGCCTTGTATCAACTAATGAATATATTTAGGTTTCTCCTTGGCTCCTTAAATATCGAAGCAATCTTGCAAGAATCAACAATATATCGGAGACGAGAAAGGCTCAGGAGAATTTCGGACGGATCGGGGTTGGAAGATGCCTATGGTGCGACGATTGAGCGAATAAAGGCCCAAGGCGGGGATAAATCGAGACTCGGAATGGCGGCTTTAATGTGGATCAGTCATGCAGAACGGCCGTTGAGGGCAGATGAGCTCTGCCAGGCCCTAGCAGTCGAGCTGGGCTCCACAGATTTCAATGGCGACAATGCCCCTTCGATGTCGACACTAGTCGTTTGCTGTCAAGGGCTTATTACGGTTGATAAAGAAGGATCAACGGTGCGATTAATCCACTTTACTCTGCAAGAGTACCTTTCCATCCATCACGATATTTTCGGTAGACCTCACTCAAAAATGGCAGAGATCTGTTTAACCTATCTGAATTCCCAACATGTCAAGGCCATTTCCACCGATCTTTATCCCCGCACCAAGGTTACTGACTTTCTTGAATACTGCTCCCTGCACTGGGGAGCCCATGCGAAAAGGGAATACTCGGACTGCGTTAGGTCCCTTGCCCTAGCACTGTTTAGCGAATACGATTACCACATCTCTCCGAAATTACTTATGATGAAACATTTGTCTTTGAATTTTGACGATCTTGAGGATGACGGTACGGGCTTCTGGTTTAGTGGACTGCACTGCGCATCATACTTCGGAATTATCGACCTTGTAACTGCTTTGATGGAGATGGAATGTTACGATATCAACGAAGGGGGTATTTGTGGGAACACACCGCTTGCATGGGCTGCTAAAAATGGGCATGAGGAAGTGGTGAAAATACTACTCGACCATGAAGAGGTCTACCCCGACAAGCTCAATGAGTTCGGCGACACACCGCTCTCGGATGCCGCCTTATATGGACATGAGGGAGTGGTGAAAATCTTTCTCAACCATGAAGAGGTCGACCCTAACAAGTCAGATGGCGAGGGCCAAACACCACTCATTTATGCCGCTCAGAATGGAGATGAGGGGCTAGTGAAGGTGCTACTCAGCCACGAAGAGGTTGACCCCGACAAGCCAGGTCCAGACGGCCAAACACCGCTCTCGTATGCCGCTAAGTATGGACATGAGGGGGTGGTCAAAATACTACTCGGACGGGAAGAGGTCAACCCCCACAAGCCTGATGACGCCGGTCGAACACCGGTCGCCTATGCGGTCCAGGGGGGACATAAGGAAGTGATAAAAATACTACTTGTGTATGAAGGGGCCGACCTCGACAAACTAGAAACATGGGGCGCAACACTACTCTGGAATGCGGCTGTAGGCGGAGATGAGGAAGCAGGAAAAATACTACTCGGGCGTCAAGAGTTCAATCCCGACAAACCAGAAAAAAATGGCAGAACACTGCTCTCATATACAGCTGAGAATGGGCACGAAGGAGTGTTTAAAATGCTACTCGGGCGTGAAGAGGTCAACCCCGACAGGCCAGATAATAGCGGCAGGACACCCCTCTATTATGCCGCTTGGAGGGGACGCGAAGGAGTTGTGAAAATACTACTCACAAGTGAAGAGGTCGAGCCCGGCAAAGCATGCAATAACGGCCAAACGCCCCTCTCATGTGCTGCTTGGCTTGGGCACGAGGGAGTGGTAAAAATACTACTCGGGCGGGAAGAGATCAACCCAAACCAGCCAGATAATGAGGGCAAAACACCGCTCTGGTATGCTTCTGAATATGGACGTGAGGGAGTGGTGAAAATGCTACTCGGGCGGAAAGAGACCAACCCCAACAAGCCAGATTATTTTGGCATAACACCACTCTCGCGTGCTGCTGAGAATGGACATGAGGGAGTGGTGCGAGTATTACTTGGGCGGGAAGAGATCACACCCGACAAGCCAGATATTTGGGGTTTCACACCGCTCATGAACGCAGCTAGGAATGGCCATAAGAAGGTGATAGCACTGCTAGGGCCGCACGAAGAAGCGATAACTCCCAGCGCATTTTAAAGCCTAGGAGACACCACCTCATAGAAATCACCCCCCCATTCCTTCTCTTTCGTAGCCTGTTATTCATCCAAGTTTTCTGTGGATATTATCTTTTCTAAAAATAGGAAATCCCATGAGATGGGAATGCACATATCTGTTTTCATTACCGTTTGAACCTACCTGTCTAACCTAGTCTAGCAAAGATTCGTGGGTTCATGTTTATAGAGTGTGGTATAGTCAAGTCAGTGGGGTAAAATGGTTCTATTATTGTGAGATCATTTACCTTATAGCTTGCGATTTCCACTTTATTATCTTTAGTTTTCCTCTAGCTGTAGATTATTACCGGCGCCTTCTTCCGTTTTCTTATACTTTCTTTTTTCCCTTCCTTTTTTCTCCCTCCAATCCGCTTCCCTTAGTAATAGATAAACTAGATGTTATTTTTAGATCGAATGTAAGCGATGTACGATAGCGGAAGGGTTCTCGAAGGGATCGTGAACTATATAGGGGCCGTGGATGAATGATATGGTTCAATGAATAGCGCCGGATTTCAGTTGCCGGATGCTTACTAGCTACCCACGCTATAGCTATTGCATTAATAGTGTACGGGGCCTACTTGCCGGGATCCCCATGCGATTCACGAGCCTCACTCATCTTGCAATTAAATTATAGCAGGAAACAGAAGCAGAAAAGCGCTCCAGATGGTACACTATAGCGTGAATTCTGAGAGAAATATTCTCTTTAGTAAAACCACGGTTAATGCCAGTGACTACCAACCACTCTAACAATGGACGCCGCGAGGTCGGTGGGAAAGAATACGCAGGGGCCACTTTCCGGGGGCTACCGAATAATAGTATATCTTTTTCCTAATCACGAGAAGTTTCAAGGAAGCGGAATGCTGACTCATTCAATTCTTGTACTGGGGATGGTTGAAAATAACCCCATACTAACAGGGTTGCCCTCATTTAAGTTGCAAAATAGATAGCCGAAGAGCCTACAGCACCGTAGCGTTCCACCTGCTGGTGAATTGAAGGGTAAGGTGGGATGAATGGTGATTTAGTTTGGTGATTTATGAAGCTGGTGGGGTTCGATTATTGGAGGGTGATATACACTCGCTTCCGCAAAGTTCTCGTAACGCCGCAAGTATATGCGGGCGCGCCCTGGCACCAAGGATGTATCGCATCTCATGATTTTAGGCTACGACTATTGCAACAATCCTACTTACTTAGGGAAACCCGGAGAGAACATGAAGGTGAATATTCAGTAAAGGGATTTACTACTAGATGTCAATGTGCCACTTTAAATCTACCGCTTTATATGACTTCCGTTGCTATCTACAACAGCTACAATACGTTGTGGCGCCATGATCGCTCCTGAGGTTTACAATAGTCGTGGCCTAAAATCATGAGATGCTATACATCCTTGGTGCCAAGACACCCCCGCATATACTTGCGGCGTTACGAGAACTTTGCGGAAGTGAGTGTACGAGCACCGTAGCATTCTGTGAACAAGACGCATTTCCGTTAGGCCAGCCAAGCAGCAGAGTAACTTAGTAATTATCTGTTAAATCAGTAACCCTAAACCTGAGCTACCCTTCCCCCAACCCAAATGTTGAATAAGGTGCGGGCATTATTTTTCCGAATTCTACTTACCGTATTCCACCGTAAAGGAAGCTTAGTGTATAATGAGAATTCCCGTACAAATAATCGCTGCCGGGTAGGAGTTTTTATGAACGTCCTCGCTTGGCCATGTTCTCCCCTCACGTGGGTTACTGTGAACTACCGTTAGATTCCTGGTTAGCGAGCATTCGGTTAAGGCACTCTGAGCGGCCGAAGGTGAATCCGGCACCGGGAGTATTTCGCGAACCTAATTGTGTAGTATGGTAGATGGTCAAGTTTGATGAATACGGGCTCCAGCTACCCCTAGTTGGAGTATGCTATGAGCTGCTAAAGATTCCTGGTGTGCTTGCGTATCGTAGATGGGGATTTCGATTGGGGTTTCGGGGGTGGAAAGTGGGATGAATGTACGTTTTTTGGTGTTGTGGCATGGTATCGGCTAGGCTCGAATTAGTGCTGCGTTGCCGCGCATCTTGCAGCGTGGGTCATCTTTTGGTGGATTTTGGCACACAGGGCATCTCCTCTCGCCCGCGCTAGCACTGGTCGTGATATCCCGGCTCATAACTGGGCTTGGGTACAGGTTGGAGCAGTGTAATTCTCTCAACTCGAGCACGGGGGGGAATAAGCAAGCCTACCGGTAGGGAAAAATTAGGAGTTGGCGAAAGAAAAAAGTGCGATCGCGGCCATTCTAGATAATTCATCTCTTATCCTTTCCTCTGTGATTGGTTTTAGAGCCACCTTTAATCCAATCAATCCATTCGTGAAGCATCAATGTACTTCATAGAAATAACTACTGTGACAAGACAATATTGCGCACCTACTCGTCGGTAATTTCGAGGCCGGTGTAGTACGATAAACTGGTGCCAAATGCCATAGGCTTCTGGTTAGCGAGTATCTGGTGAAAGATAATCAGGAGTTTATTTATCGGGGGTGGGTTCCGTGGTAATGGTGTTTGGTCACCTAATCTGCATACTGCAGCCCAAGCACCAAGGGTAAAAAAGGTGCCGGCAGGCTCTTTCACGGGCTGGCACTGCTTTCGATAGGAGTTTCTGTTTTGCCGGATCTACCTCACCTCAAGGTGTGCAGAGGTGCAGCGGGTGATTGCCTGCGTTGTCACTTGTTCTGCGGTAGCGCTCCCTAGTGGTATACGAACTCTATTCGGCTATGTCAATAATTGTCGGAGAACAAGATCTTAAACTAGCTGAAGAGAATGATCTACGGCGGTCTACGGCGGTCTACTCGAGTATAAAGACCCAAACCGCCACTGAACTCAGACATTGGTTTTAGGTTTTCGGATAACTTTAAGCGAAACCCACAACAACAAAAAAAAAAAAAAAAAGGAAAAAAGAAAGTGTTACGAATTATCTAAGGCCAAGCGAGTGAGATCTCGATTCTATAAAACGGTCGCTAGGCTCCAAAGAAGTGGCTGTTATTAGGAAAGGAGAAATGGGGGGAAAGTGAAGGAAAGTGAGACACTATAATATTATAGAAAAGCAAATATACGGAAATTATTGTTTGGGAGAACGGAACGGCACTGTTCTGTTGAAGCAGGCTCTTATTCTCAGAGTCTTTTCACTTTCTTTTTCTTAGTGTTCGTTACGGGGCGGGGCAGGTTTTCACTCGCCAGGTCCCGCAGTTACGTGGGCCCAGGGGAATGTTTCCTCAGTCATCCCCGCCCCGCCCCCGTCCGGAGCCCGACCCTGCTCATTCCCCTAGCCCCGTTTCTCGCCTCCCATTTTTGGCGGGGGCAGGGGCGGGGAGTGTAAAAACAAAGAGCCGCCCCAGGCCGGTGAGCGGGACGGGGAATGAGGCTAGGCCCCATAACGAACACTACTTGTTCCAGTTGCGCATCGTTCATTTTCATTTTATGTGATTTTTCTCTTCTTACACCACCCACCCGGAGGTTCCTTTCTCTCACCCCACTTTTGTTTTCTTTTTCTTTATTTTGAATTTTGTTACTTCTCCTTGATATCCTGGCTCCGACTGCATATACCTCATATGCTCTGCCATTCCCATGATGTAAATTCAAACCAGCACCTCCCATTTTTCAATTGTATTTTTCCTTCAGTCCGCATTTCTTTGTTTACTCACTCCCTCATGATGATGTCTGACATAGTAGGGTTCATGACTCTCTCCTGAGACTAATAGATAAAATTCCAATTTTGTTGGTTGTGGGCCTTGCTTATCCGGAAACCTAAAATCAATGTCTGAGTTCAGTGGCGGTTTGGGTCCATAGACCGCCGTAATGATCAATCAGTATGAGAAAGAGCATTCCAATCTTTCACCGTGCCCGTTGCCACTTTTCTGTGGCTCCTCAGACTAAGTTAGCTCCCATGTTAGTCATACAGCTTTTCGCATAGACTAAGTTACTCGTAAGTGTCTATTATTACCGGCCGAGTGGCTGAGAGGGCGAAAAACTTTGTGGGGTCCCATCGGCCTTGGGAGATCCGAACAGAATATCGATGCGAGAGCCTTGGTGTGAACATCACGTGAAAACTATTTGAGAATTTCTTGTTTGTCCCTTGTGAACACGGCGGAGAGTTATCAACAGAATGTGTCACCATTTTTCGCTTTATGTAAGCCGCGTATAATTTTCCTTTGGCACTACTAGAGGAATTTTATGGGAGGCTGTAGCTTCCACATGCGGCCGCGGTAACCATGGAGGTTGGGAGAGATCTTCAGTAGGAAAGCTTGCTATGCACACCTTATCTTGCGACCCACGATATTACCGCTGCCGGGGCATTTGCGTTTTCCACAAAAAAAGTAGCTTTACAGTGTCTGCCACTAAGGCTGTAGTAGTTTATAGATCTAACTGGGCTTATTCTATTACCAGTAGTGAAGAGCCTCCGTGGGTGGCCGGCAGAATCGTATCGTTATCGCAGGAGCTTAGAAACCTGGGCATAACGCCTCGTCCCACAGTAGGGTACAGCAGCCACTAGAGTTTCATTGGTTTCGCATCTTTCGTGTGGCTTAACTTAGTTAGGATATTATTCAGCCCCATTTACTGTAGCTAGCTTAATGTGCGACGCTGGTGAAGCACAAGGCCACCCCCGCTTTTCTTAAACAAGGCTCTGCTTTTCTTCCGCTCCCAAGAATATCATCAATCCACCATACTGCCCAACTCCCCTCTTTAACAGAAAAAACAATAACCAGTGGAAGATGTCGCAATATACCATCAACGATAGCAACAACTGCCTCAATACTACAAACTCTTTTAATAGCGTTTGGAACTATAATTTTACCGATGATCGGTCACAACTCCTAACCTGGTTATCACCCTTGGAGCCCAGCTTACGGCATTGCGACATTAGAGACCGCCGTGTGAATGATATCGGGGAATGGTTCATGCAAACTGAGGAATTTAGAAGATGGTGCGAATGTGGTGGGGAAGATGAAGATGATAAGGCAGTTCTGTTTTGCTATGGAGATCCAGGGATGGGCAAGACCTTTATGAGGTAACAAGGATTATCCTTCGGGGAAAGAAGGAGAGCTTGTGCTAACAAGTCGCGATCGCAGTTCGCTGGTGGTGGACAGGCTATGCGATCAGGCCAGAGGACAAAACGCCGGCATTTCGTGTTTTTACTTCGACTTCGCAGCCCAGAAAGAGCACTCAGCGACCAGTATGTTGGGTTCTGTGGTGAAACAAATGGTTAGCGGGATGGAAAGGATTCCGGAGGAAATATCACGGGTCTTTCAAGAACAGAAAAACACCCTTGGTGGGTGCCGACCGCAACTCGGTGATCTCGTGAAAATGCTGCAGGTCATCGCTTCCTCACGGCCAACCTTTATCTGCATTGACACCCTGGACGAATGTGCCTGAGGGGAACGATTCAGGATCCTCGATTCAGTAAAAGAAATCCTTGAGCAACCCCGCGGAACTCGAATATTCGTAACTGGAAGGCCGCATGTTCGGGCTGAGATTGAAAGCCGTCTTGCTGGGCAAGTGACAAGTGTCTCTCTGACTCCTACCAGAGGTGATATCACGAGATACCTTCGTGTGAGGTTGGGCTACGACGAAACACCCGATGCCATGGACGAGAGTCTGAAGGCGGACATTATAGAGAAGATTCCGGAAAATATATCAGATGTGTATGTATGAGCAATGACGCTGCGAATCCCGTTGTCCGCTAATAAATGTATTTAGCTTTCTACTAGATGTATTTAGCTTTCTACTAGTTTCCTTGAGCGTCGAGACGATCTTGCAAGAATCGACAATATATCGGAGACGAGAGAGGCTCAGACAAATAACCGGTGGATTGGGATTGGGGGATGCCTACGATACAACGATTGAACGAATAAAGGCACAGGGCGGGGATAAATCGAGACTCGGGATGGCGGCTTTGATGTGGATCAGTCATGCGGAACGGCCGTTGAGGGCGGATGAGCTCTGCCATGCCCTAGAAGTGGAGCTGGGTTCCACGTATTTCAATAGCGACAACGCCCCTTCGATTTCGACACTAGTCGGATGTTGTCAAGGGCTCATCACAGTTGATAAGGAGGCTGTGCGATTAATCCACTTTACTCTGCAAGAGTATTTTTCCATCCGTCACGATATTTTCGGTAGACCTCACTCGACAATAGCAGAGATCTGCTTAACCCATATGAATTCCCAACAGGTTGTTGAAACATTCGGAATTGCACCGTTGATTCATGTTTAGTTTCCTACTTGTCCTGCATTAGTTTCGTCTCGTCTCGTCTCACCAGCAATATCTGAGGCACTCCTGTTACGACTACCAGTATTTTGTATCATGTGGAGGAAAAGTTTTTCTAGTCACCTTCTTTTCATGTTGTTTTTCATAGGATAAAAGCACAATGTTTTTCCTTACTATCACATTCCATAATCAGTCTTTACTCGTTCACTTTTCCACTCTCTTGTCTTGTCTCTATAGTCAATCAAAATAGATTCGTTCCACTCAAGCCTCGCAATTGGGCTTCGGGTTTTCGGGTCGACCCGGGTTTAGATCGGGTTGGGTCGGGTCGGGTCCGGGGGGCAGGAGTTTGGGTCGGGTCGGGTCGCCCAAGTTGCAAACCCGGGTAGCC
>Ga0307507_10005271_pt1 | contig 21454 bp, 18 predicted proteins | sample 7_EM_MG_FD_207223 | JGI IMG/M metagenome (GOLD analysis project Ga0307507, IMG submission 207223) | Populus trichocarpa ectomycorrhiza microbial communities from riparian zone in the Pacific Northwest, United States - 7_EM | ecosystem: Host-associated > Plants > Roots > Unclassified | place... | reverse complement strand
AGCAAAGTTTTGGTCCTAAAAGTTTCTGGAAGCAAAGAATACATCACACAATATTCACATAATGCTATTAGGAATGGTTTTTGAAGTTTCCAGCACAGAATTAGTTTATTTTCCGAGGCACCTGCTCGTTAAGGGTGAGCTATCAGCTTAGCTAAAAGCGAGCTGAAGCTGCCCTGAGCAAGCCGCAATAACAATAGCTCAGCTCAGCTATGAAGCTGGAAATGGCAGCTCAGGGTCTGAGCCGAGCTGAAGCCAAGCGGAGCTGAGCGGCGGCACCACTACCGTTGATCGACAAAAAATAGCTATTTACGGTTTCGTGGGCACGTTTCTGCGAAGCGTGCAAGGTAAATGTTCTGTACATACTGGGTTGAACCCCCAAAAAAGAGCGCTAGGAAGCCCTTCAATAACCAATCGTTAGGGAACTGGCTGTAAGCGTTTTTACGGCGCCGGAGATTTCCTTTGAGTTCCACTTTGGTGCCCCTCCGTTATCATATAAAGGGCCAACGGGAAAGAAATACTGAATCGCAAGTGCGCGCTCAAAACTTGATCACAGAAAATGGGTATCGTTATTGGGTATGTCTCCAGTAATCTTTTCACCGAAAGGCGTTACTAATGTCAACTCCAGAAAAATAGGCCGCGGCCTTTTTGCTAGCAGCGACCCAAACGCTGCGACAATTCGCGTTCTGAACGATACTTCTTGTAAGTATTTACTCACATTTATACTCTGCTTTGCTTATTGTGCTGGATTTACGTTAGCTCCCATCACCCTCGTATTATATACGCCCGGTCAAGTGTTTACCTTGGAAAGCAAGGAAATCGGGGTTGGCACAGCTGGAGATATCGTTTTTCTCAAAGCAGTGTATGACCTTGAAGTGGTGTATGCTGATGAGAAGAAGGTCATTCGGTAAGCTGACAGCCGTTCAAAAATTTCAATGAGAAATGACGCTAGGGTGTATTTATTTAGGAACGTCAAGGCCTCCGAGAACATCAGCACCACCGCCTCCGCCATTCTGTCCGGCGACTATGGGGACGACGTTCCGATCAATAAAAAGGAGAAACTCATAGGGAAGACTTCGTTGGTTAAGGATTATCTGAGCGGGGGGTCACTCGAAGCGGCCGTTCAAGCTTTTGGTGTTGCGCCTGATGATCTTCTCGAGGATGCTATCAAGAAAATTCCGCAGTAGAAGGCCACTTTTGTTGAATTACTAGTTTTCAGTTGTATATTATACCAAAGTCCTTAACCGTTCACCTCATGATTAAAAACAATATTGTCCAAATTCTACCCCTCCTCAAAAAAATATTTCCCAAGTATCTGGACACATCAAGAAGTCGTCCTCAAAATTTCATAACGATTCAAAAAGTTCTTACTTCTCAGTGAATAATTCAAAGGTCGTTTTTCGCAGCTATTTTGCCAAAAATGCGATACGACAGTCCATATCCTCTGAAATATAATTGCTACATAGATTACTAGAGGCTGACGCTTACCAGCGGCAGCAGTCACCTTGCTTGCTGACAACGACAATGATTCAGTTCATGACAATAATATTAATACCACTGACATGGTTTATGGCAATGACAAAGTTCTGGAAGTGCAAAATTTTCTGCACTAAGAAAACCTCCCTGCTCGTCGTAGAATCGTTTCGCGGCCTCGCAGGTCGACCAAGGGGGCCCAAGGATCTTAATAACAACACGGGGTCAATAAAATTTTCTAAGCCCCTGGCAGGTCCCACCCTCCAAAAAGGGATATGTCAGCCTGAATAAGGTAATTCCAAGAACATACCATTATATGTTATTATTCTGTGGTAGGTGAGCAAGAAAATATATCAGTGTGCCTGTATAAGTTACAAGAAGTCATTTTCGGCACTCAACTGGTTTAAATTTAAAGGAGCACTATAAGATGTTGCTGTCCTCAATCTTCGGCCAGTCACATATTATTTGTCATAAATGAAGAAAAAATTCAAAGTTTATTAGTTATGACTGAAAAATGTGTCTGTAGACTGTGTAAAGCGTATTGGGATAACTGAAGAGCAAGCGAGGACGAAATTGACGGCCATTCAACCAATTTTGGGTTTGAGTAGTAGATTTTTTTAAGACCTCGAAGGTTGCTCGAAGATCCCCTCCCCAACCCCCGGTCCGGCATTCAAATCACGGGGCCCCCTTGAGGTCGACGGTTCATGTTTACAACTTTATGTAATATTTGTACATGTTTGCTCGCTCGCCATCGCTATCTTACCTGTTGTACATGTACGTTTTTTTTGTGCTTCACAAAGGGGGCACGCTAATCTTGGTGTAGACTGCTGACGATGTCGGGCAACCACGCCGCCCAAAGACCACTGTTCGAGCCCGTGCAGTGCGATCCAATGGAAGACTTTACGGCAGCCTTGATGCACGATGGTACAATTTGGACTCCTATCATTTCTTGCCCCGCCAATTTCCCGATCGAAATCGTAAGGTACTTGTCTCAGCCTGCAAAGTCATTCTGAAATAACCACATACAAAATCCTAGTTCGAAATGGCCATCTCGCAGCTCATCCACCATCCCGAATACAACTCGACTTTGATCTTGAGATCGGAAGTTGTTGAAGAGACAGAGTCAGATTTCGTGGAGGCGGTTCCGCGTTTGGAGGGATACCACCCTGTCCAATGTATCCATCGCCGACTCCTGCCAAGAAGACCAGGAAGAGATGCGGCGTTGGAGCAATACTGTTCCCTGCATGCTTCCGAGTCCGGAAACCCACACACGCTTATCCTTACTCCCATCGTGGCACCAGGCGCGTCACTACCCTACTACCATCCCTCCGTATCGCACCTTGCATTCCGCTACATCCATTCGCCCGTGAACACCGATACTTCCCCCAGACTGCGTATCGAAGCAATCCCTTTGCCAAATACCCCCGCGGATCCAAACTCCCGCTTATACCGTACCTGTCTAGCCCTCCTAGAAACACTCCATCGATACGGATGGGGCGCGATGACGAATTACAAGAAGAGGGTCCAGCATGACTGTTTAGTCTCGCGGGAGGCTTATCAGGATTTGTACCTGGTTATGAGGGAGCGACACAAAGGGCTGGTGGATACGTGGCAAGAAGTTACGGATCCGTTGAAGCATGTTTTCGAGGTGTGTGTACAGCTCCTCCTGTATGGATCATACCTAATGGACCAGTGTAGGATATTGGGATCGCAACCTACTTGATGCTCTTGTGGAAGGATACCTTCTCGACTTCGGGATCAACGGTGGTCGATTCGGCTGAAGAACCCTGGAAGACCTGGCCACGACCACCTGGGGGCTTCCTAGATCTGGGGTACGACTTCCCCGCCTTCCACTCACACCTTTGCTGACTTTCCTGTGGTAGATGCGGAAATGGCCTCCTCACGCACATCCTCACAGCAGAAGGCTACGTAGGCTTAGGCGTTGATCTTCGGGCACGTGCGTCCTGGTCACACTACCCCGTTGAAACTCAAGCCCAGCTGCACGTCCACGCATTCGACCCGACCAGCGACGCTCTGGATTCATCCTTCACCATCCTCAGAAACGCATTTATCATTGGCAATCACGCTGACGAACTAACGCCCTGGGTCCCAGTCCTAGCAACGCTGCATGATGCGGCTGGGTACCTCTCCATCCCGTGCTGTGCGTGGGCGTTCGATGCTAAATTCGAGAGGGCCGGTTCATCTGGGTATCCACTGCCCGAGGGCATTGGGATGACGATGGAGCAGTTCATCGAGAGCCTCAACCTTGGTGGGGATGGGAGCAACGCTAGCTCGTATTCGATGTATCGGATCTGGTTGGCAACGCTGAGTGTGCAGTGCGGGTGGGTAGTGGAGTGTGAGACGTTGAGGATTCCGAGTACGAGGAATTGGGCGGTTGTTGGTCTGTTGTTGCGTCTTTATTTCTGTTCTATCTCGTGCTGATGGCGTTTATGTATCTTTAGGTCGGAAACGACTTGGCGTCGTACGCCCTGAATGGGCCCTTGACAATGTTCGTGCCATTGTTGAGGATGTTAAAAGGAGGGGGGTTTTTAAGACGAGGAAACCAGAGGGGAAGGCTGGGGACCATTAGCTTTGCGATGCCAGCTTATGGCTTAGTTGGCCAGGCGAGTTGTTGCATGATGACCGAATGGCTGGGGAGAAACCTGAAGTGACTATGTACCTCACGCCTTCAGAGTGTCTTAAATCTGACCAGAGTTGTAACTTGCGCGCGCATCCAGCGTTATGGGTTAGAATCGTATGGTCTACGGGCAGAGCTTGTGTTCCTGCAACGTTTAAGATTACTCTAGAATTTGTCTAGAACCGAATCGTTGATCTGTAACAGGATCTTCCTTCAATCGCCGTCCATTACGAACTTATTCCTTCGGCACCCTTGCGCAACTCCGTGAGGAAATCCTGAAGCCTTTTTCTGAGTTTTTTCAAAAGCTCGTCATCACCAGGCGACGGAGGCGGCTGGAGTAGCATCCCTTCAGTGTCGGTGGGAAGGCTTCATTTCTAATTGCACGTCTTACCAGCTGATCTATAAGGTACTTGAAGTGACCCATCAGCGTCCGCAGGATTTAGCATCTGATCAGTCGCAGCGTCGTACCTCTGCTTCGTCGATGGTCTATCCGAGCCGGATTGAGTAAGTCGTGCAAATTGCAATGTTACTTGCGACCAACGAAACTCACAAGTACGATTGGTCCCCTGTGCCCCAGTGGTACAATTAGTGAATTTGTAAATTCTTTCCGCTGTTCACGACGAACCTATTCATTATCAATGGTTATCTTCAAAATGCTTGCAAGGGGGTTGTGTTCGAAGTCACAGACAGATGTGACATTTGTGTTTTCCCTAACACCACAAACCAACCAAAAAGCCTGCTCCATCTCACGGCATTTGGTAGATTAAAGGACACAAAAGTAAGTCGCGGAAAATTCATAGGAGGGCTCAATGTTGACGTACAAATAGGATATGAACCGCAAATACTTCCTATGGCGTCGAACTATTCCCTCAGAGCAGCAGAGTCTTGGCAGAGTCGCGAATCAAAAAAAAACGACACAGGTTTTGTATATGGATCTTCTTTATACCACCTAACAAGACCTTTTTTATGCTACGAGAGAATCCAGCAGGTCGCCAATATTTGAAGTTTGACTCCTGATCGGGTCGCTCAGTCCTCATCGAAATGGTATTTATACGGTCTGCATGATCTTTTTTCTCCTTATCTTCAACTACATTCACAGCTCTACGTTTTAGACGAGCTCGGTTACTTCTAGCATCGACAATCACCATGTTCATCAAATCCATCACAATCAAGAAGGCTTTCGGCAAAATGCTTCACAAATCTAAGAAGAATGTGAGCCCGAAGACGTCGTTCCCCTATATTATTTCTAACTCCTTACATCTAGAGCGATACGCCTTCTGCTATCAACACTACTGTGAAGGATATTACCCCGACCCCCGACAAGGCGGAGGTAAGTACCACTATTTCTCCTATCAGAGGGACGCTCATATACCTAGGATAACGACGACCTCAAAGTTCTCGGGATTATATCAGATGCATTCTACCACTCCTCTGTCCTCAATATCCAACAACCCGTCGTGTTCGGCCTCGATTCCCCGCTCGATGTATGTCTTCTTCTTCTTGCACGTAGCTTTCCTCACGGCTTCCGTAGCATCTAGCACTCCTCCAGTATCGGCGCCATATGGCTTTTGCCGATATTAACCTCAATTCACTTCAGACCCCTTTCGAATGCGATAGGATTCCGGCGCTTCCCAAGCCAGCCAGCTTCATAGGCACGCATGAAATTGTCAAATTCATTGGAGGGGGAACGTATGGAAAGGTGTATCTCACCAAGAACAGGGTGACGGGGGTAAAGGCGGCAGTAAAAGTCATCAAGAAATCGGCTCTCAGTTTTATGACGATCGATGCGGCAGTGGAAGAGAAAGCAGCTCTTCTCAGTCTTCGCGATTCGCCTTGGTTCACACATCTGGAGGCTTCGTGGCATGACGACACCAATTTCTATTTGGCAACAGTGCGTTTGCCCTCTCTCCTTGCGCTTTCTCTCACAAGCCGCAAATCGAATGTAGACGTACTGCCCTATGCCTCTGGACGAGGTAATTTGGCGAGCTGGGGGAGCGCTTGACCCGGAGCACGCCCGATTTTATATGGTCGAACTTGTGAGTCGACCATACACATCATACCTCCCTGTAACTCCTTTCTTCAGGTAATTGGCCTTCAAGAACTCCACAAGCGGGGGATGATACATCGCGACATCAAACCCGCCAACCTTCTCATCGACGTCACTGGACATCTTGTCATCGCCGACGTCGGACTTATAAAGGACTTCGGAAGAATTCCTTCGCTGGCGGAGCGCGTTTACCAGCCATTCTGGCCGTTTGCTAGGGGCGACGTGATCAGCACGACCACCCCCTATCGCAACCCCCGCGAGCTGCCCTTTGTCGCTTACGATAGGTGTGGGACTACATTGTTTATGGCGCCAGAAATCATTCGTGGCCTTCCATACTCTTTCGGGGTCGATTACTGGGCCGCTACCGTTGTGCTCTTCAGCATGCTCACCGGTCGAGTGAGTGGTTCCGAGGATTTGACTGTATTGCCCTAATGCGCCCATTCTAGACTCCCTTCGGTTGGGATGAACAAAACCCATGTCCTCTCAACGTTCAGGTTGTTATTTGTCCAGTTCAATGGACACCCGCACCACGGGAAGATGTTAGTGCTGTTGCAAAAGATTTTATTCAACAGGTTCGTTGTTGTTCCCGACTCTGAGCTCCGCTGACCATTCGCTTGTAGATGTTGACGAAGCATCCATCGGAGCGCTTGAGAGTTGAGATCGATTTGCCCAGGCACCCTTACTTTGAAGGCATGTTAGTGTCGTTTCCCTTCAGGCGTCGATTCAATGCTGATGTTCTCCCGCGCAGTGACTGGGAGCGCATGAAGGCCCAACAAATCCCACCGCCTTGTGTTCCTTCTAAGAACCACGTTCCGCAAGCCGTCGAAGAGGAAGAGTCTTTCGTCACCGTCGGGAGACCTTACAAGAAGGGCGAGGACCCCCTCCCTGAATTCTATTTCAACCCAATCCACTCCGTCCCCATTGTCGTCAAGGATCGACCCTACACCTCCGAAGCTGATGACACCCGGGATATCCAGAATGTCGTCTTTATAAATGACCACTACCGTAAACGACTTGCAGCTCTACCCCACCTTTGTGGGACCCAACCCCGCACGGAGAGTGATCAATCCGCCCTGGCGCCTCCATCACAGGTCGTTGACAAGTCTGTGGAAGTCATGCCCGTCATTCGACATTCCCACAAAGCTGCTCCACATCGTGGCTCTCCGAGCCTCCCCCCTCATCTTCTTCCGCCTAAGAACATGGCTGTTGACATGATTTCGCGGTCCGCCTCTCGGATGTCGAAAGGTTCCAGTGGAAATTGACGAAATTGAAGCAATCAGGGCCTATAGCAAGGCTGTAAACGATACTCGGAAATAGTTGGGTTCGCGAAACCTTTTGTTTTCATTCCTTCCGACTTTGCACTTTCCGTTCATATAGCATCACACTTTCTTTTTGATGTCTCCGTTCTCCTTGCTCTCCGATATGATCCACCTCGCCGCTACACCAATGCATCTGGTTTTCAATCCAAAGCCACCACACCCCTCAATCACCTAGTCAAACAACTACTTCCTTAGGCCATCCCAACGACGTAACTTCCGTCGACCAAGGCACTCCTCGCACACAAAATCTGCATATCACCAATTGAGGACACCTGCATAGCTACTTACCCTCCGCCAATCGAGCGCATCTCACCTTCTGATCCCTTCACCATTCTTCACAGTAGCCCAGGTACGCCGCTCCTCGTAGCCATGGATCCCCGAAAAGTCAAATTTCAAATCTAGCCTGCTCATCTACTTTTAAGTAGGCCAAGCAATTATCGCTGGCTCGCAATCGTTATCCCCCGCAAAAGCGTAATTCAAACCGGGAACCTCCTCCCGTTCCTGGATGGAAGTCATTGATATCTTGCTGTCGAGTGTTATGTTCACTTCGTCTGGACCGAATTATCGGGTCGTCGCCCTCCCGGTCGCCTCCCCCCTTACTTCACAAGTATCCCTGCTTTATGCGTCTTCCGCTGTTCCTCTGGATCCTCTAACCGACGTGCTTCTCGTTACTCGCTATAGATCTTGAAGCGCCGAAGGCCCTTCAACCTCATTCACTCTCTGGCCTATCCTCATGTCATTCATGATTATCATCGATCAGGCTTTCCCTTTGATTGTCTTCTCTGAACGCTATGCCGTCTGCGTTGCAAATATTTTACCCCCTGAAATGATATCCTCGCAATGCGACTTGACACTCATTCCTTCTGCTACATGCCAACTTCGCGATATATTCTCGCAACACACACTCTTTTCACCTTCCAGGTGGGCTCTTTTCTCTCATCAAATCATCGTGGTCCCTGTGTCTTCTTCAAACTCCTCGGCATAATCATGTTTTCTGTCCTTTCAAGATGTCTCTGTATCGCTATCGAAGCTCTCTCGCTATATCAACCGTCCTTGCATATTCCTCCAGACTATATTTTCTTGGATTACCAATTACATGGGACCTTCCTTTCTCGTTGTGCGTTTGTCTGTATCGTCTAGTGCTCGGACTTCAACTTGTGTTGTTCTCGTTGTCAGTGCTCCTTCATATACTATGTCTATGTCTATCTCTTATGTTTCTCTTATAATTCTATTCTTTTATCAACACCTAGACATGCCCTCCCTTGACTCGTACTCGTAAAAATTGCCCTCCCGGTCTGTGGATACATTTGCCTTTCGTCAACTCACATCAACAAAAGCGTCGTGATTGTTACCCTACCACGTGACTTTCAACACCACCTTTTGACGAAAGATTTATTTCTCAGAATTCCTTCCTATCCGCCGCTAGGACTGTTGATATTTCGGTGAAAACTACCACGTGTGAACCGAAATTCATGTCTTCTCGCGCTCCTAGGTGCGATCACTTAACCCTAACCCTAAACCTACCTTTTCGCATGCACCATCAATTCATCACATAATTTGAGAGTATTTTGATGGTACATAAATCTTTTCCAAAGTATCATCCACCAGATATGTGGTTAGTATGAAGAAAAAAAAATTATTACTTATGCTAAAGTATCAGAGTAGTATTTTGATGATCACCTTGCTTGTCAAGGCCTCCCATGGTCATAATTACCAAACAGGTACAAACAAACTTTCTATGGGCCATGGGCAAGGGGGTCTTAGGATTTTAGAACAATACCTGGGGTCGATTTTTTTTGTAAGGCATTGTTGACTTGACCTACCTACATAATCAGGCACACTTCCATATATGGTAAGATGTCATCATCTTTATGATCACTTTGTCCCTCTACTCTTCCCAAATGCCTTGCAGGCCTCGCAAATCCGATTACGTGGAGCTATCTCTAATGAAATGCAACATAGGTGATACTGGAATATAGGTAAGTGACTTGAAATAAATTTCTTTGTATGGAACATATTCTTACCCATTGTGCTTCACAGCTGAGCCTCTTACATTTGAGAACCTCTTCTGATTGAATTTGTGAGTCTACCATGATTCCACACAAGCATCCATTCAAAGCATCTGGAATTTGCCTTGGAATGCACTTTTGCTTAGATTGACCAGTTTCCTCTGAAGGCCTGTTTTCCATGGCTAAGTTGGGACTGTTTTTGGCCAGTACAGCATTGCTGGCAGTACAGGCACTTGAAGTTGTCTCCAATGGTGGCCCAAGAACAGCACACTGATAAACACCATGTGAGTGAGTGTTCAACCAAGTTTAGGTGACACTCACACTGTCATTTTCCAAGCCCCTGAAGTTCTCAACACCAACATTTCCCTTAGAGAAATATTATGTAATACTTGAATACCATTGAATTCAGACTGATCTACACAAGATGTACATGTTCAAGAGTGTATTAGCACTGCAAACCTGCAGGAAATGGTCTTCCAGGACTGTTTTGAGAATATTTTGTAGAGGGTTCCTTAGTGATGTGCAAGGGTTTGCAAACCATTAGGGGTACAAGGGTAAGGGTAAGGAGGGTGGGGGTAGAGGTCAGGATTTTCTGACCCTCAAAAAACCCCAACCCTTGACAAGGGTTGGGGGTTTTTGTGAGGGTAAGTCAAGGGTAGTCAACAGGTAGAGCCTCAAAATTCAATATTATAATTAGCAGCATTTGCTGAAAACATGTCTATCTATCTTATATAAGAGCCGTGTGAGTGGCGTTTGCTGAGAACAGCAGATACATGACATCAACAAACAAACAGTTTCCTTCCACCACCACCTTCTGCAACCACCGTTCGACTGCCACCCACCACCACCATGCATGCTAACAACAACAACAACACGGCGTTGCCATGTCACCAGCTGGATGAAGCACAACGGCTCATGGCAATGACCTGGCATGTCAACAGACATGCCACGTCATCCAGATGGTGACGATGCCTGTTGTCATCACTGTCCCCCTCTCATTTTCTCACTCAAAAAGCAGGGGCCACATCAAAAACAGCGATGCAGCAACCGACAATGGACCAACAACAACAACATGTGATGTATATGAACAATGGACAAGGTTGAGGTGAGCACCATAACCCCCCCTGCCCTGCTCCTTTTTCACACCAGAAACAGGAGCCACATCGCCATTGGTGATGTAGCAACCCACAATGGACAACAAAAATGAATGAACAACCATGATGACAAACAAGTGTGACAATGACTACAAATTAAGGATGATGACCTGGCACGTCAACAGACGTGCCATGGCATCCAGACGGTGATGACAACAAGCATCGTCACTGTCCACATTGATCCAGGTGAGTGATTCCTGTCCCCTTACTTTTGTTAACATGGAAGCAGGGCCATGTAGCGACGTGTCAACCAACAATGGCCAAACGACAACCGATGACAATGAACGATGCTACAATGTCTAGCTGAGCAGTATAACACCCTTACCCCTCTCCTCTTTTCACACAAGAACCAGGGGCCACATTGCCATCAGCGATGTGGCAATCAATTACACAAGGACAACACACGAATAGGATGAACAGTAGACAACGACAATGACGAAGATGACCTGGCATGTCAATGGATGTGCCACGTCGTCCAGAGAGTGTAGTATGTACTGATCAAATAGACTATGTAGTGTACATTGTACCATGACCCTCATGTCCACCCATTGTGCATTTCCGACCCCCAAAACCCTGTACAAACCCCTACCCCCACCCCTGAAATACCCTTACCCATGGAAAGGGTATGGGTTTGCATCAGGTAAGGGTAAAGGTAGGTGTGAAAACACCTGCAGGTTACCCGTGCCCATCACTAGGGTTCCTTTTTTTTTTTTCTTGGCCTGCAGCTGACCTACCTACCCAACCCCCAGTTGGACTTTCAAATCCTAAGACCCCCTTGGCCATGGGGTTCTTTTCTTGAAATTAGGCAAACTCAAACAAACAAAAGGGCCATGGGGTCTTTTCTTGCATGCAAGCAAACTAGCATACTGTGTACAGTAGCTAAGTATGATTATGGTTAAATATGTATCTATAGAATAAGATGAATTGTTGTTGTTGTCTACAGATTCAGTGAGAATGACAATTGTGTTCATCAATATCAACAGATTTATTTGGCTATCATAGAGTGCTACATACCAGCTCGTGCCTACTCCCCAATCTCATGTTGTGCCGATGTTGTAGTCTGCATGAATAACTCCACCTGATGATTGTGCAAAACACCATGCAACTGACTTTCTGTTGTCATCAACACCTCATCCACAACAAGATACTTGGTGCAGTACCAAGTGATGGTGCACCAATCATTGACTCTTTGGATTCATAACTGTTCAGGAATGTAAGTAGTGATCTTGTAGTGATCAGGCACTTGACTAGCTGTGAATGTGCTTGTTGTGTATCCACTGATCTGTTTGATATTTCAAATACTTTCATTTGTGGGTTATCAATGTTGGGCCTTCATTGGATTTCAACAATGTCACCTTCTGCAAGAGAGTCCTCATCGTCACTTGAGTTACTGAGAGATTGTAAATCTGGCATGTTCTCAGTTGAATAACTTGTAAAAGAGCTCTTGGTGCTACTCTGATCAGAATCAGAAATTATTGAGTCCTAGTAATTATGGTCAACACATTCATTCATTGGTGATGAAATAGCTGTTACCATGTCCATTGATGAGGCTGACATTATTGCTTGAGGAAATTGACCTTGCAAAAAAAAGAAAAAGAAAAAGGAGGGCCCCATTCATATGCCATCTTCAGTGACTTCCACCTCTTCCCCTCTTTCTTTTTTTTCAATTCAAAATTTTTCCAATTTAAAAGAGGGGCCTGATGCATTTAACTTACAATCAAATACAGTCAATACTAATGTACCTGGGTCAGGCTGCCTTTGTTCAATAATCTATATCTCTGTCAGACATCATCATGATCTTAATTTATAACTAGACTACTTACTCTTTCAGTCGTTCTGTGATATACCCAATCTGTGTCAAGTGTACGTCTGTGATAGTGTTCTGGCTACCATGACAAACAACCAAAATGTTACCATACCACATACAGCATCCTAATCCTGAAATCAATTTGTTAACAGCATGAGTATATGTGGGTGGGCTTTGCTGGACATTGGTCACTTGCCAGAACTTGTTAAGGAAGTGTGGAACTCACCCATTTGCAGTAATATACTGAAAACATGGGTTCAGTTGAAATTCCTGAGTGCAATTCAAATTGTCATCTAGGTCTAGACACTGAAAATAGGATTCACTGACAGGAATCCAGCAGTCAGTATTGAGATCATCCAAACTTCTTGCAACACATGTTCCTTCATTGAGTGGGATGTGCACCTTTGTCAGTTTATTGCATTTCATTGGATAGAGTAAGCCCCAGTATGTGACAGAATGCCTCTAGGATATCATTAGTTCAGTTTTGTGAGAGTTGAAATACATACTATACTACTTGTTTGTTTCAACTCCTTGTTGATATGAACAATATCAATATTTTCCATGACTGTTGTTATGTAGCAAGTTTTGTATGATGTAAGCATATTTCCTTTGTGTCTGCTATCATGTGAAATTTCTACTAACCATGTTTCTTCCATGTCTGCCTTGACATGCAAATTGGTGTATGCCACTGGAAATCACCCATTATATAGTCACAGAGGTCACAATGCAGAATCCAACTTTTGCAGCTATAGTGCAACTGAGTCATGTCAATACTCAATTCGCTGCTAGCTGTCAATCAATTGTTTGCGACCATATCAGATTCACCCTATCAAGGTTCATGGAAGCCCAAGGATATCAAATGTTCTTTGATATCCTTGAATTGAAGAAGGCATTGGTTGCAGGATCTGTGGCTTTATCAGTAATCAACCCTTTAGGTCTTCTGAACACCCACCAAAAAATCTCGACATCATAACTCCTCACAACATGCTACCTGCATGGATCAAATGGGCAAAAGGACAGCACGCTATCCAAGAACACAAAGATAAGCCATGTTTCAACAAGCAGGATTCAACAAAATGTGTCTTTCTTTTTTCTATTATGAATGTGAGTGCCATTTGTCTGTTTGATAGTTTCTATCACCTTTTAGCAGGGATACCAAATTAGGTTGTACAAAAGTCAATCCTCTTCAGCATTGTATCTGCTGGTTTCTTCAGACCTTACCTCCCAGATGAATGCAATTTTGTCCTCTCACATATACTGTTTCTATCCTGGATTAACTGCCCATTCCATGACGATCTCTGGCACCTTTCCTCCCATATGGAACAGGAAATTCAACAGCTCAATAGTCATTTCATTGAGTACAATGATTCAGCTGCTATGTGGGCTAGAGAGTGTGGTCAGTGTTGTCCAATGGTCTGGCATCTAACATACAGATTAGAAGGTGTTGGTGTCTATAGTTGGGGAGGCTTAGAAGGCAGAAACACCCTTACCACTGACTGATTCAAGGAAGCACATCTTCAATGGAGAGCAGGCAACAATTGTTTGAATATTCACTGTCTGTATTAACATAGGGTCTAGCTACAGTAGACAATGGTCAAATTTGTATTATAACGGTGTATATCTTTTGAAGTGAGGGTACACTTGCACAAGATTGTCAGTAAGCTTGAAAAAATCATCCTTTGCTTGTACAGGTTTATGGTTATGTCTCTTATTTTGCACTCTGCTGGTCCATGTTTCATGATTCTGTAAATTTTCCCCATCAAGTCTCCTCTCATTGGTGTTACCAGCAGTCACTCCATATCAGGCCACACAGGTACCAAATATTGTATTGGAATGTTCTTGCATCCAAGAAGGGATGTAACCACTGCAGTGTTATCTTCATGTTTCAAAAATTCCAGCATCTTGTCTCAATATGGGATGAACTCAGATGGTACATCATTATTTCTGATTTTGAGACAAATTCTTCTTCCTGCCAATCATTCATCTGCTAGCCAATAACATGCTGTCCATAGTCTCTTTGGTTAGCTATTAAAGATGTTTGAAAATCTGGACATGTACCTTCATTGTGACATGAAATTTCTGAGGCAGGATCCCATGCTGGACTGGCCAGTATGTCCTGAATGGATGGCATCGGAGTTCCTGGTGCTGTATTTTCTGGAGTTGTGTTCCACTGGACAACCTATTTGACAGATGATGTTTTATTGTGCTCTATACCTTTTAACAATGTTTCTTGTTCACTGTGTTTTGCTTCAGCAGATATCATGCAGGTGAAAATGCACTTACAAGTAAGACAAATCCATCAATTTGAAGTGCTCCTTCTGCAAATTAGCATCTAGTTCTACCACTGCAGTCCCATCTAAGCTTGTGGACACAATCCAGCCAGTGTAACCTTTAAAGTTGTTCCTCAAAACAATTATTCTCTTCCCTTCATGATGCTGATTTGGATTGTGTTTGAGATTCACAAGTTCCACTACTCATTTATGCACACCACCTTCTACTATGTCACACTCCTTCCACACTGACTTCAGCATGTATTCCTTCGAGGGCAGGACCACACAGGTCATAGGTGTGTGAAAAAACTCAACATCAGTCATTGGAACTGTTATCTGTAATTACAATTGAGTTTTTATGCTCATGAAACAAAGCAGTCTCTTACCTCTTTTGAGGTTTCTTGGATGTGGAGAATCAAAGTATCATCCAATGAATTGAGAATGAAAGCTACCAAACCAGTGTTGGGCCCAAAAATCACCCTTACATTGTCACTGATTTTAAATTCTCACTGGATTTCTGTCAAACACAAGACATGAAACAAGCTTTGGGAAGTTATAAAAATTTCTGCCTCCTTGTCTTGAGTTGAGCAGACATTCCCCTCCAGTCCTTTGCACTCACCGCCTAAGACGAAAATACGATCCCCTGAATGGATGGTTTTTGCAGCAATATGGAGACTGGTTGTGTTATAGATTGATATCGGGATTTCGTTGCACCTGTTGAATTTTTTGAACTCGATTTTTGATGGCAGGCAAGACATGTGGATAATGAATTCGGAGTCAACTTCATTCCAAATATGATATCCATCAGCCATGTAGATCTCGTTATGGAAAACCCAATGACTGTTTCGGTTTTCCAAGCTTTTGTCTCCCCATCTTTTTGCAACAGCTTCAGGATCAAAATGTTGACACAGTGGTCACCCTCTCTGCTTTCATTTACTAGCATTATCAAAGTTTAATTGAGGAACTGTGACAATGTCCTCATGCAGTGTCCTGGGATCAACATAGCAAACATATCCAATGTCCCCTTGATAGGTACCTTTCCTGAATCTGACCCAAGAATCAAAAGTGGGTGTATAGCCTGAACCACCAAGCAAACATCCTTTCACTTCTTCAACCTCTAAAGCCCTAACAACACCAGTTTTGAGATTTTGGAATTGGCATGCAGTTTTGTGCACCACTTCATAAGATGCAGCTTCAATGAACACATGTCCTGGATGTGATTTATGTGTCACTGCTGCTCAAATGGGAGGATCAACCTTGTCCCAATACATGAAGAGTTTGAGAATTTGTAGTATTGTTATTTCTTCTGTCCCTGACTTCAGTTTTACATGTGAGCTGATAAAATAAATTGCATGTAACATAAATTTTGAACCTGACATCTGATCTCATAAAGACAATAATCCTCTTTTTTTGGGCCATCGTAATCCAATACATCATGGACACTAGATGAAAGACTCATTCCTTGGAATTGAGCTCATTGAATGAAATCCCACCAATTCTCCTCTACATCTTTGTCTTGTCTAGCAAATTCACAAACAAATCTGGACATTAATGCTTCACTGTCCTCAGTAGATTCAGTATCATCAATCAAATCCTCTGTATGTATCAATATGAGTTCACTTTTAACTTGGACATCTTTCACTGACAGAGGTCTTCCTCATCAGATATCACCACATCTTTATTCTCTACTGCTGCTTCAATGTCCACAAACACAGATGTGTTCTACATGTTGAGGTCAGTTGTGTGTTTCATTGGGTGTATATAATCAAAACTCACATCAACTTTTCTTTTTTTTGGAGATTGTATCATGTCTATCATTTCAAGGAGCCTATGAACAACATTTAGCAATGTTGAGAATAAGGTCTCTCAGTTAGTTTATTCATATCTGATCATACCTATGGTCTTGATCCTAACATTTACACAACAATGTTATACTACATGGTGAAATATAAATGACTTTCAGCCATTATATGTTGATATATGTAGAAAGAAAAAGGGAAAGCTGTTAAAGATTTGAAGAAACAACATATATACCACAACCTCTTTATGGCCTGTCAAAGGTTTTGGCTGACAGGCCCTAAACATAAACCATCCATAAAAGGCCATCTGTTAATGTCGTTCCAATTTTCTCTTTTTCAATCCATGTCCATTTCCACATAGGATCTTCAATGTAGGTAGTAAGCCTTGCTTTGATTATATGATAGTTTAAATATATATGTATCTATGTCATTTTACCCTGTCCCTAGCTGATTTCACTTACATGCTCACAGTAATCTGTTGAATCCCTCATGGAAGCATGTACCAGAAGTAAAGTAGACAATTGGATACTCATGGCAGTGAGTTCACAAGTATGAATTCAAACATCTCATTTAATGTCTGTTGTCACCAGCACTCCCTTTCTGCCACCTTTCAATGGAATTGTCTTGCTTCTGTCTGGAGGAGAGGCCTTCTGCATGGAATGAGTATACAAGCTGCCCTGCTCCCACAGCAACCTTACCGAGCATCCTAGCATTGAGAGGTCTCCATGTTTCTGTTTGCAGATGGCCATTGCAAATATCAATCTTTTGCCAGCTCAATCCCTGCAAGAATCTCAGGTCGACAAAGTCCTCTGAAGCCCTTATTGTCGTGATGAACATCCTGCTCTTTTGCAAACATGGCACCCTAGATTGCTTCTGTTCTTTTTCTATTCTATCTCCCATCTGGCAATGTGATACGGCATGCTGTTTCCGATTTTTTTTCTGGTTTGCAGTTCCTTGACTACCTGGCAAATTGAGCGGCTCAATATGGACTCAGCTCCCTCTTTTTTGGCCCTTTTGTGTGGCTGTCTTTTGAAAAACAAAGTGAGCATTCATCATATTATCATGTTGATGATAGACTGAACAATCGCCTTTTCTTAGCTTTCTCAGGTCTTGGAGTTTCTTTGAAGCTCTCCTCTCAAACCTATGTCTACTGATATTGGTTCACATATTCCCTCTTTCTGATATTACTTATGATACAAATGTCATGACAGGTTTTTTAGACTATTTGTACAGTCACCACATCTTCACCATTAGTTGGGACTACTTCCCTTATGAAACCATAGAGTAGCAGCAAGCCAAACCACAGAGATTCAGTATGTCATTTTTTTTTTCTCCTCCTTTCTGACAATAAGAATTGATGTAATATAGTTCAGATGATCGACCCTTCAGTTGATGTCCAGATCTGTGATCATATGCATTGGAACAGAAATATAGACTGTGATTAGTGCTTGAAAGTCTGGTCCAGTCCGGTTTTTTGGCCCAAAACAAAAAGACCGAGACCAAGACTGGTCCACACATTTTCTAAAACCTCAAAAGACCGGACCAGGACCGGAAAAGACCAAGACTGCAGTCTTTTTCAGTCTTGGACTGGTCTTGGTCCAAACTGGTTACAACTGGTTCAAGACCGGTTTTTCAACTGCATATGCGATAAATTTTGCGATTGTGAGTCAGTGAATTTATTGCCATGCTTCTTAGCTTTTAAACAAGTGCAAGAACATTAAGTTACGATGAGAACTGATGTATATACAAAAATACTTGGGTACATCTACCATTTTCATGAAATATTTTAAAGTTTTATATATATCTTTGTCAGTTTTTGGCCTAAAAATATGACCTTAGGTGCGTTTTGAAGGGTTATTAGGTAGGTACAAAAGACCAGTCTTAATCGACAAGACCGGTCCACCATAACCAGTCTTTTTTCAGTCTTGAGACTGGACTTCCAAGCACTATCAGTAATATCTCTTCAAGCCCCAGGAATGATAGACATTTCAGGTTCAGGTGTTACAGAAAATGATGTGCTTGCACATGCATTAACAAACACCTCCAAGTTAACAAATAATATTCCTAGCTATCTTGTGCAATGTTCCAGTGCTTTTGTCAATGAATACACATGAAAAGATTACTCTGACTGGGACATGCAAACATCCCAGAAGGAGCTGGAACACCATCCCAGAAGAGCTGAAATCAGAATTAGATTGCATCTTTGCTTCACCAAACCTCATGGCCATCACACTCTCTCAATTCCAGTGCCTTCCAGTCATCACCTTCACACACTGTCACCATGTTGTGTGTCTGAAGCTTTCCAACCTTCATGTACTCTTCACACCTCGGTCTGGAATTGAAAGGGACATCAGAAATCCCATCCCAAAGCCAACCACCCTCTATCTGGAGAGGAATGACATGTTCACATTAACATGTCTATTCCAACCCAAATGCAGTGATACAACACCCATCATGGATTTCTCTTCTATACATGTATTGCATGAGTGTCATGCAGAAATGATGATACCAGGCTTCCTACATCATTGGAAACCAGATATTGATATTCTTGCCATCACCAGTGAGATGCTATGTCCTGTATAATCTGTAATATCAATGAAATACAGCCATACACTATCTACAATATTTCAGCAGGACTATGTTGGCCACCAGTGTATGAGTCCTGATTTGCAACATCAACAGCCACTTCAGTGAAGTCAGCCAGAGCCTTGACAGGTGGTGAACAGCTGGTGGTTGGAGACTTGAAAAGCTTTTTCTTGTGATGAGACCAGATGAAGACAAATATCTTGATTGGCAAAATTTGCAACTGATGCTTAACAAGGCACATTTTCTGCTTCTATGTTCAATAAACATCATCCAAGTAGGAGGACAGAAAGTCAACCTGGCAGATCTACAATGGTTAACTCATTCAATAACCCTTTCAATACAGTTCATAGAATGTCAAAGTACCCCTCAAATTTACTCAAGATTCTTACCAGCCCACTACATTTGATATAAGCTAATCTTCTACATGGCTCTAGCTTAGATATCTATGATGGTTGATGGAATGCAAAATCACTTGTATCAAGCAAACAGATTTACTCAAAATACTCCTAAAGTGTAACCACACCAGTACAGTTTGCCAACCGAATTTTTAACTATAATCTTGTATGTTGTTAAATCAACACAACACAACCAGACAATCATCACCCAATCCCTCCTCAAAACTGTGAATGATTTGTTAGCCTACAATTCATCAGGAACACTCTCGAAAAAAATTGACAATGTTCGACATTAGATAAGACACTGGAGAAATGTTTTCTGTCACAGCAGCACGCCTCTCTAAGAGCAAGAAAATATTACAAAATTGATCATGTTATAACTTGACAGGGATCAAACCCAAGACAGCCATGTAATCAACGTGTTTTTACCGCTGAGTCAAGTTAATGTTGTAAGACGACTTACTTTTATATTAAACATAGTCCAAACAATTACAAGAAAGTTGACAGTGTCCTGGTCAGCAAGCAGTCTGCTGCCGCTGATAAGTGTCAGCCTCTAGTATTGAAGGGTTTTTCAATAGTGTATGTATATAAACCAGTATTGACACAGTACTGAGAAAAAAACCTTGAATATCATCAAAATACTAATCTGATACTTTAGCATAAGTAATAAACAAGGGGGTCCAAGAATTAAAATGGAATACCTGGGGTCGAATTTTTTGGTAAAGCCCTCTGAGCTTGACCTACCTACCTACGTAATCAGGCACATATCTATATATGGAAATATGACATCATCTCCTTGATCGTTTTGATCCTCTACCCTCGCCAGATGCCTCGCAGGCTTCGCATACCCAATTTCGTGGGGGTATCTCCAACGAAATGTAGGATGAGCCTTGGTGTCTCGCACTACGCCGTTTTTCTCAGTTGACACTGTGGGGATGTCTGCTGCCGTCGAAGCTAATGTACCGCCCTGTAACGACGTGGATGGGGTGATTGATGAAGGCACTGTGGGAATGTCTGCTGCTGTCGAAGCCAATGTACCACCCTGTAACGATGTGGATGGGGTGATTGACGAAGGCACGGGAAAGGATTGTTGCCGGGAGAAAAATGAGAACAAAGTGGGTCGTTTTGCTTCTTTCTCCTCCTTATGACGCTTTGCCTTCGCTTTTAAGCAAGTCTTCATTCCGCGGTGGTTTTTCTCGAGATTGGCAAGTCCCGCGGTCCCACAATGGATTCGAGTTTTACAATCCGGGCACACAGCATACCCATCGGCATCAAGAACTGGTCTCTAACCATGTCATTAGTAATTATAGTTAATGTTTATCCAATGTACCTCTTCAGTTATGCCTTGTTCCATGTTCATACGAAACTGAGACCTGTTTTGAGATTAGACAAAGATTTGATGAGATTAGATTGTGAAAATTTGGAGCCGGAAATTGGCCGGATATAATAAAACATAATATTTGCATCATATACTTCAATTACAGCCAAGATAATGTACTATAGAATCATATTTTACATGTGTGAATACTGTAAATCACTTCCAAAAGCCAATTTGGGACTATGTTATAGAGGGTTCCAAAAATTTTTTTTTCAGCCTGCGGCCGACCTACCTACCCAACCCCCGGTCCGGCATTCTAATGCCGAAACCCCCTTGGTTATGTCGATACATAAATATATAAATCCTACTTACATAATGTCGTCTGATTTGACATTCGAGCATAGAGGCGAACGAAAGTCGTAAACATAAACATCATCGTAAGAGAAAAAACAAAGCCTAGAGGAAAACGGACAGAGTGATATATTGAGATAATCACTTTTCCATTCCTCGAGGACCAATGGCTCATCATCCCTCTGAGTTACAGTGTCCTGAAAGAACAATGTGGACGTGTGCATTTTTATGATGGATCCCTCAGTCCAGGACATAACCAGCTGATCGTGGCATACGCGGTAGGGTTCAATG
>Ga0307507_10005270_pt1 | contig 21456 bp, 11 predicted proteins | sample 7_EM_MG_FD_207223 | JGI IMG/M metagenome (GOLD analysis project Ga0307507, IMG submission 207223) | Populus trichocarpa ectomycorrhiza microbial communities from riparian zone in the Pacific Northwest, United States - 7_EM | ecosystem: Host-associated > Plants > Roots > Unclassified | place... | reverse complement strand
CCCTAACTATTTAATTACAAGATTCTCTGGTTATTCCTTTCTCTTCTTTACGCAACGTCTTGTTCTCTTCAAGAGCTATATACCCTTAGATTTAGATAGAATTTATATTGTTCCTTCAAATCTTCCCTAAAGCCTCTTCGCGCCCTTATATTACGTTACGTCAAAAAAAAAATAACTACTATTAAAATGGCAAACGAACCCAAATCCTCTTTAATAACTATAAGTATTATATCCCTAGTCAGGGAACAGTTAACCATAATACAACAGTCCTTTATAGATGCCTTAGCTTAGCAGCGGGTTATACTAGAAGCCCAGTATTAGCAATTAATAGAAGCACTCTGCAAAGAACTCCGTAACGTCTAAGCATTTACGTTAGAGACCCTAACACTGCCTATAACCGAAATCGATATAACTGTATCCGAACCTGGCCCCTTAAACGCGAACTTCGAACTAGTAATGGTAACTCAACCTATATCTATAACGAATTCGATACCTGTTATGAAATCTAAAAAGCTCCCTAATCCTCTAATGTTTAATAGAAATTAAAATGACCTACGTCCCTTTATAACCAAGCTCTATCTTAAACTTTTAATAAACTATAACTAATACCCCACCAAAGCTAGCAAAATTAGCTATAGAATGTCTTGTTTAAGCAAGGACGCTACACAAACTATAGATCCATTCTTCTATAATGGCACCTTTATTAGTTTTAAAATCTTTGTCTCCCTACTAGAACAAACATATAATAACACTAGCCGCAAATATATAGCTGTCACTAAACTTAAAAACCTATAATAACGGAACCAAGAATTTACCAGCTTCTTTTTGGAATTTTTAGACCTTATTAGCGAACTAGATTGGAATGAAGCCATTAAAGTCGCTACTCTTTAATAAGCTATTTTGGATAAGATTAAAGCCTAGTTAGTAGGTAGGGAACTGCCAAAAGACCTACCCAAATTCGCTATAATATGTTAATAAATTAACAAGGACCTTTAATATAACAAATAAACTTGTTCTCTAAAGCCAACTACGCCTTATATTTAAAACTCTACGAAACCAACATATACCCCAAAACGCGATCCCTCTCCAAACCCAAAAAGTCCTATATATGACCCTATAGACCTCAATACTACTTAATCTTATGCACCCTTGGGAACCAACGAATAAAGAACTCGAGCCATAAACAGAGAATGCTTTGGATATGGTAAAAAAGGACATATTTAAAGGAATTGCCGAACTCACCCTTTTAAAAAAGTCCGCCGTAGTTCCTCCTAGTCTTTAAATCACACCCACTCCTTAAATCGCACTCATTCTTCAAGCCGTACTCACTCCTTAACCTGTACTTATTCCATAAATTATACCTAGTCATTACGAAGCATCTTACCCTTAGCTAACTCGGAAAACGAATCGTCCTAGGGCTAAGTCGCGCCTTAGGACAAGAAGTGGAAGAGTATAAATATCTAGGCTCTTCCAGCGCTAATACATAACATAACTCCCTTAATATACTTGGCGAAATTCAAATACTTAGAAAATAAAAGGAGGTATAAATTCTTATAGATAGCAGAGCTACTAGCATAGGCTTTATTAATATAAACTACACAAAAACCCAATGCCTAAATTTAAAGAAACTTAATAAGCCCTAAGGCCTATAAGGCTTTAATGGCAAACCCTTAATATATAGCAAATTAACGCACTACGCTCTTATAAAAATGTGGATAGGTAAACACCTTAAATACATTTCCTTATTCGTAATACCCCTAAAGCAATATAAGATAATACTTAGACATAGATGGCTAAAACGACATAACCCTTTAATTAGCTAGGTTAAAAAAACACTAAAATTCCGCACAACCTACTACTAAAGTTATTGCTTAAAACACCACCAACCCTACAAATATGCATAAGATTATTTAATTTTGATATAATATAAACTGCCCCTACCACGGACCCCAAACCAAAATGATACGGCTACGACTACTAATAGTAGTAAAGAATGTAAAGACATTACGCCAAAACCTCTTAAAATTCGTATAATATAAGCCGCACCTTTTATTTTATTAGCACGAAAACAAGACCACAAAATCTTCGCTATAACTATAAAAGATATTAAGAAAGTACTAAAACCAAAGCAATATATTAACCCTTAACCTCTTATGCCTAAAGAGTACTATAATCTAATCAACAAGTTTAAGAAAAGATTTATAGACCAACTACCCCCGTATTAGGATGTACACAATTTTAAGATAGAACTTAAACCTAATATAACACTAAAGTTCGGACCGCTATACGGTATGTTACGGGAAAAACTGCTTATAATACAATAATACCTTAATAAGCATCTAGAAAAAGGATTTATTCGCCCTAGTTAATCTCCATTTGCCTTACCCGTACTATTTATTAAAAAGCTAGGAAGAGGCTTAAGATTCTATGTTAATTATTAAGCTCTAAACATAATTACAATTCGAAACCGATATCTAATCCCCTTAATCCAAAAGACGCTCGACTGCCTAGCAAAGGCACGATATTTTATAAAGCTTAATATAGTCGCTGCCTTTAATCAAATTCGCGTCCGAGAAGGAGACAAGAAGTATATAGCCTTTTATACACAATGGGGACTCTTTAAATACCTAGTAATGCTGTTTGGTGTAAAGAACGGTCCTAGTATATTTCAGCAATACGTTAATAATACACTTCGTGAATTCCTTAATATATTTGTTACCGCGTATATTAATAATATCTTAATCTACTTATCTTCGCTTTCTAAGCATTAAAAACACGTCTAAATAGTCCTTGAACGTTTACGAGATGCGGGTTTATAATGCAATATTAAAAAATATAAGTTCCACGCGTTTAAAGTTATATACCTAGGCCTAATTATATCCCGCGACGGAATTAAAATAGACTCTAAGAAGGTCGCTGCTATTATAAACTAGGGAAGCCCTAGTAACGTATAAGACATTTAAGGATTTCTAGGATTCGCAAATTTCTACTATTGATTTATTAACCACTTCTTAAAAATTGCCTAACTATTAATAAACTTAACAAGGAAGAATGTAAAATTTAAATAGACTGCCAGATGTAAACAAGCTTTTAATAATTTAAAATAACGCTTTACAACCGCCCCAATTCTTGCTCACTTTAACCCTAACCTTAAATATATTATTAAAACAGACTCGTCTAATCATGCCCTAGGGGGAGTGTTATTGTAGTATAATAAGAACGGTAAGCTGTGTCTAGTAGCCTTTCTCTCCTAAAAGCTCGCCCCTGCTGAATTAAACTACGAGATATATAATAAGGAACTACTTATAATTGTTAGATACTTTAAACAATAGCGTCCAGAACTTAAAGAATTATTATTCCCAATACGCGTATTAACGGACTATAAGAACCTGCAGTATTTTATAACTATAAAGCAATTAACGCAACGCCAAATTCGTTGGGCCGAATACCTCTTATAATTTAACTTTAAGATTACGTACTGACTGGGCAAACTTAATTAGAAGCCTAACGTATTAATACAACAATTATAAGACCTACCTATAAACGCTTTAGATAAATAGATTACAAATTAATTACGGATCCTATTGCCCCCTAAACATTTTGAGAAACTATGTCCTATATTCCTAGATACGGAACTCAACAGAAACGAATTAGAAATTAATAAATAGGAAATGGAAATTAATAAGCTAATAGAATACGAATACAAGAACAACGCATAGATAGCAGATATAATAGAAGCGATTTAAATAGGAAAACAACAGCATAAAGATATCACACTCGCTAAATGCGAAATTCATAACGATTGACTATACTATTAACAGAATATAGTAGTCCCAAATTCCAAACCTTTGCGATTTAAGATACTTGAATTTATATACAACTTTCCTATAGCGGAATATCCTGGCCATGTAAAAATGTACAAGATAGTCCAACGAGCATATTACTAGCCTATAATGTACGACTATATGCGAAAATACGTTTAAGCATATAGAACATGTATTTGTGAAAAGACTTCTCACATAAAGAAATAAGGAGTACTTTAACCATTATTAATTCTAATACAAAGATAGCGTAATATCTCAATTAACTTTATAGTAGATTTACCTAGCAGCAATAGATTTACAAATATTATGGTAGTAGTTAACCGCCTTATAAAAATACAATATATAATTCCTATGGACTCAATTAATGTTATCTTAGTAGCTGAATGTTTTGTTAAACACATCTTTAAGCTGCATAGACTCCCTAACTTGATAATATCCGACTATAGAAGCCAGTTCGTTTTAGACTTCTGGTAAGCTCTATATAAATAATTAAGCATACAAACACAACTCTCGACTACATTTTATCTAAAGACAGATAGTTAAACCGAAATTGCGAACGCGATTATGGAACAATACTTATAAATATACTGCTCCTACCTGCAAGACAACTGGGAAAAATGGCTGCCTTTAGCTAAGTTTACTGCGAACAATATAATAAACAAATTAATAGGTATAACGCTGTTCTACGTAACCTACGGACAAGACCCTTAACTTAGATTTAAACCACGACCTAAAATTAATGCGATAGGACCCACAATTAAACGGATTTAGTTAATTAATGCGCATAACTTTACTAATTAAATAAAGTAGTTAACAGAACTACTACGAAGTAAATTAACGTACGCTTAAACGGTATAGGAATAGCATGCAAATAAAGAACGAGCTCCCGCGTGGGACTTTAAAGAAGGTAATATAGCTTACCTAAATATACGAAACATAAAGACTTAATAGCCCTTAAAGAAACTTAATTAGAAGTTTGCGGGCCCGTACCAAATTAAAAAAAAACTAAGCCTATACACCTATAAGCTTAAACTGCCAACTAAGATAAAAATACACCTAACGTTTTATATAAGCTTGCTGCAACCTTTAAAAGGTAAACCTTTAACTTATAAAGTGCCGCCACCACCTCCCATAATTGTTAATAATGGTAACGGTTTTTACTTTATTAACTTAATTAATGATATGCGATGGAAAAAATAATCTAAACAATTTAAACTTCTTATTAAGTGGGAAGGATATAAAACATAAACCTAGGAAACCTATAATTAGATTAAGGCCGACGCGCCTTCCTTAGTAAAAGAATTCCATAAGGACCATCCTTCGCGGCCTGCTCCGGCTAGATAGACACGATATAAAGGCAAATAACTACCACCTAACACAAATATACGAAACTTAAATTTAAAAAGAACTTAAAATAAGTTATAACGTTTATAACGCGATTACGTGACACGCAAGATGTTAAGGAACTTCAACCGGCGGTTAAAGTTGTCTAATTGGTCAGATCTACCTTGCCAAAACCGCCACCCGACGCGAAAATATAACACGCGATAAAAAAAATTATAAACTCTTAACTAAATTGAATTATTTTAAACCTTTGGTTAAAAGGGGGGGTACTATAACAGGACTAGCCTAGTTATAGTAGGAATGTCTCGGTAAAACATTTAACAGATAAACTTAACGCCTTAATTAACTTCTGCCAAGTTCTACTAGATTAATCAAATTCTACCAAAGTCCGTCCGCGTACGCACGTGCGCACGCATTGACCAAGACCCCTAACTATTTAATTACAAGATTCTCTAGTTATTTCTTTCTCTTCTTTACGCAACGTCTTGTTCTCTTTAAGAGCTATATACCCTTAGATTTAGATAGAATTTATATTATTCCTTTAAATCTTCCCCAAAGCCTCTTCGCGCCCTTACAATATTAACCAAATTAATTAGACGAACATTATACCTCTAATAGATGACTTGGAGATACTAGGAATCTTTAAGGACAAAGATAAAGAGGAGGGGGATAGTGTTATAGACGCTTTAAGTATAATGTTATAACTACTAGGAGAAGATTTAGAAGAAGCTAGTTAGTTAATAAGGGTATAGTCTAAAATAGATCTGGTAGAACTATATAACAAGAAATGGTAACTAAGATTATATAGTATAATCTGTGTAATCTATGTGATTTATAAGATCTATAGATAAAGTAAATAGAGTAGACAGAGTAGATAGAGTAAGAACTTTCTTAGGAGTTAGGATATATATTTAAAGGACCACAGTCCCTACCTAGATAGTTTTTTCTTTATAGTAAATCTTAGAGTATAATTGGAGTTAATCTGTTAGGCAACTACTCTACCAGTTGTTACTTGTACTATTATATTGTTAACTTCCTATTTACTTATATACCCGGCCTAATAATAAGTCCACCATAGTGTTTCCCACAAGGCTTTATTATACTTAGATATTCTTTTAGAAAAAGGAAATAGGAAGGCATGCTAGCTATACTATTAGTAGTAGTTATTAGTTTTATTATCTTTTTTATAGGTTTTTGGTTTTCTTTTTTAGGAGAAGACTAAGGATATTCTCTTTTTTCTCCTATTATAAATAGGCCAGGAGAAGGAGAAGGGGGAGAAAAAGTAGATATAGACTCTTCATCACTTATTTCTATAGGAGGTTTTTTTTTAACCTATTAGGCCTTGGCATTTTGTATTTTATAGGGGGGTTTCCTAGTTTTTACTATTCTTATACCCTTTCTCCTTACTAATCCTACTAGAAGATTTCTGAGGAGATTAGGCTAAAAGGTAGTAGAAAATCTAGCCTCTATATTTTGTGGTTTTGGTATTTAGTTTTAATATTCTTATCTATACCTTGCTTACAAGCTAGGACCACCTATAAAAAGAATTTTCTGTTAGGGTAAAGGGGGTAAAACAACAAATAAATCCACCTCTAGCTCGCTTGGCAGTAGGAATTAAGTCTTAAAAGTTAGAAAATCGATTGTTTTTAATGGTAAGATGGGTATGCGTAAGTTTTAAAGTATGGCGCTACCTTTTAGTAAGGTTGTATGTGTAGTATAGGCTTTGCATAACCTTATAGAATAGATAGTATAGAGAATATATAGTAATAGCTTTCCGTATATAGGCAGGGTAGCTTTAAAAACTATACGCTTATACCTTACCACAATCCACTTTATATATATTAACTATATTCTTTTAGTTATAGTATTTAAGAATATATGGCTCCGTTATATACTAGATAGTATAACCTCTTTTAACCCTAGTCTAAAAGAAACTACGCTAAAGTTGCCAATCTTATATAATATTTTCACTAAGATCGCAACTAGCAGCAACTTAATCCTAGGGGTAAATACCAACACCGCCTTCTACCTCGCCTTTATATGGTGCCTCTGTATAGACGAGATCTCCTATACTAATAAGTAACGGTCTAAACCGTTATTCGCCGCAACTAAGGCTACTTACTTAAATATACAGTTTAGCCCCTTTAGAGATTATTTTACCTTCTATTTTAAATAGAGTAAGACTAATAAGAATAAGCAGGGCGTTTAAATTATAGTAGCCGCTACCTTTAACGCGGTTTACCCCATAGTAGCACTATAAAGGCTTTTTCTCCTAAACCCCTAGGCTCTCTCTATATGTTGGTCACACAGGGTGACTCACCAATAACGACTACTCGAGTAGGTTACAGTGATGTTGGTTAATAAAGCTTATTCATTGGAATAAGGGAGGGCGAGGAGCGTAAGGCTCCTCCCTGCGCTAGTGCCGCGGCGGCACGTGATAACACGTAACAACCACTTGTCTTATTCCCGACACTAGCAACTCTTCTTTTGTAGTTGTCGTCTATATATATATATCACTTGGCTAGCGGAACAAATACTAATCCTCCTTACTTACTATTGCTGTTGTAATATAAGTCTCGCTGTCCTAAAGTTTGCCTTTTAGCACGTGGTGCTTCTTGCTTAGGTGGGCGTCGTGTTAGGGCCGCCAAGGCGCTAGTAGTAAGCGAGCCAATAGCGATTTTCTATGCCGGGTATGGAAAATCCTAATTGGCTGGTTGAAATTAGGGTCTATAGAGCGTTATATTCTTACTTCCTTTTAACCTAACCTTTAACCTATACACGTAGAGTATTTGTATTAACAAATGTTTCTAGAGCCTTGTTTAGGTTTGCCTTTATTATTATATCTACCGGGTTGTCTTAGCTATTAATCCATTAAATCTTAAAGAGTTCTTGCCGTTTGTAGGATTATTAAAGTGCTATAATGTTGATTATAAGGCGCTTCTCCTTTGTGGTACTAAGCTTAACTAAATACTTATAAAGGGAGTATAAGTCGGTATATACGACTATAGGGATAACGGGAAGTCCGAGTCGATCTATAATTATCTTTAGGGTAGTTCTAATTGCAATTGCTATATTAACTCCGCTAACTATTCCATATATCTCTGACGCTAGAACGCTTTGAGTGACGCGCTTACTCTTAGTTAAGCTTTAATGGATAAGATTGCCGTGGATTATAAAGTTATTCTCTTTAGTAGATTCGTTTGTAATGATAATTTTATATCCTAGCTAGGAGCTAAAATCTTTATTGTTTGTAAATGATCTATCGACAAATATAAAGAGCTTGGCGGTGGGAAGATTAATAGGCACGTAGAGTAGTCCCTAATTAAGATAGTTTATTTGCCAGGAGAGACGCTTATTTAGGGTAAGGACGTTATCCTTGGTTGGTTCCTAGTATTAGGCGGCAATAGAGAGATCGAATAAAGCCTTGGGTTGATAAATAGAAGTAATATAAGCTTTGCGAGCGCGTTACTCCACATATTCTTGTTTTGGAGAGTTGACGTTAATAACGTTAATCTTCTTGCCTTAGGGGGTGTTTGGTTGCAAAACTTCAGATCAGATCTGAACTGAAAGTCCGGTAGAAAAGGACGCGTTCCTCCCTAATTCGATACGCGTTTGTGGCTTTGTAAAAGCACGGGCGTGTGCAATCTGGAGGCTTTAGATTGAAACTGAATCTAAACCTAGGACGTAGACCTCCAGATTAAACTGACGCCAAGACCTTCAGTTTAGAAGCTTTATACGGTAAAGTTGCCAATTTTTAGTGTTCTTTTAGCGTGCAATTCTGGCGTTCTTTGAGCGGTGAGAGGAACATTAAATTTTTGAGGCTGTATAGGCAAAATCACTCCGAATTAACGGATTCTGAACTGAATCTAAAGCCTCTAGATTGCAACCGAATACCCCCTTAACCCTTCTGGCGCAAAGCAATAGAATCCTTGTTTAGGGAGAGGATGTATCTATTAAAAAGTAATAGTGTTGTTAAATTAAGCTTTTCCTTTGGCTTTGCTATAAGATTTACCTTTACTAGCTTATCTTCTTTAAGAGCTAAAAATTGGTCGTCTCTTAAGATAATTGTATTATTAGTTTACATGCCAATAATTCCGAATGGGGTTCCTGTGGTTGTGATAAAAAAGCATAGATTGAATATAGAAGTAGTTATTAAAAGTTTCTCTTTATGGTGCTTGCTATAGGTAGCCCACTAATGAGTTCCTACCTCTGCAATTCTATATAATAGCTTAAGCACAACTATAATTATATCTTTAGGATATTAGTGGCGAATTTACTCTAGAAGGTATGCTAATATTAAGCGTTAAAGGTGCGTCTCTAATTGGGTATAGGCCTAAGTAATATCTTATAAATAGACCGCTATTCTATTCTTTATTAAGGAGGGAGCTAGCGCAATAATAACTCGCTAACTAGCTTGTTAAATTGTAGGAGATTATATAAGAATTACCTCCTTACTATTATTGTTATAACCTTAGATAACAAGCCTTGATTTCTTAAATAGGGTATTAGTAGCTTTACCTTTAATCTTATTAACTATTCTTAACTTAAAGATGCAAACTTTATTAAACTTAGTAGGGTTATACTTCTTAAATTTAAAGACTCCTCTTGTAATAAGGCTATCAATCTCCTACTTATCGGATACTTAAAAAGGAGCTCCTAGGGTTATAATACGACCTTCCTTTTAGAGCTATTTTACGAGTTTAAAGTCAGCCTTCTCCTTAGCTGTTATAAAGGCCATTAATAGCTTAACTCTATTCTTAATAGCGGCAACAAATTGCTCTTTAAAATTAATAAAATGTTGGCAATTTTATAATCCTTTTAGGCGACCTCTACCGCGTTGTAATTACGGCGTATCTACTATAATTGTATTAGAATTGTGGTTACTTTCTAGAGCTTATTAATTGTGGCTCTCCTTTAGGGCATCTTCTATAGTATCCTGCAAAGGTTTAGAACTGTTATCTTTATAGTAAGGCTTAATAACAGTTAAATGGAATTAAGTGGGTCCGTAAGGCATTTAAATAGTGTAAGTTTAACCATTAATTGTAATAAGTTAATATAGGCCTAACCACCCTCCCTTTTTACGCCATACGCGTACCTTAGACTGGAGTGGCAGATTAAGCGTAGTTAAGGTGTTTAGGCCATTTCTTATTCCTAGTGCGTTGTTAACCTAACGTATAGCATAGAGATGTTGGACCTCCTTTATTACCTTATAAATAGCCTTAGCTCGTTGCATAATAGAGGGAGATAGTGGAGAATTGTTAGTTATTTAAGGGTAGGCGCCGAAGACTAGCAGCGTAGGTACGAGTCTATTTAGGCTAGCGGAATCGTTAACAGCTTTAATAGCTATTTATAAGGTAAGTTCTTCGCTAGCATTCTCTAGTTCTAAAGAGATAATCTTATATACGCGGCGTAATAGCGTGTAATATCGTTCCATTTTTCTAATGCTATTATGTGCCTTAATAGGGACTTCCTTAACCTTAATTGCCATTGCCTTTATCTATTGTTAAAACTTTGTAGATAAAAAGTTCTTTCCTATATTATAGACGATTTAATTAGGGGGTCCTAGGTAGATATTAATCTAGTATAATTAAAGGGTATCCTATGCGTTTCTAGCTAACATATCCTTTAAGAAGTGTGCGGCTTGGAAGAAAGTTAAGAAGTTAACAACTTGGAGTACTAGCTTGCCGCTAAGATATATAACATTAACGATAATACAGAAGTTAAAGTCGTAGTTATCTTTAAGGGTAAACTTAAATCGGCTAGGGGACTTCTGGTTTATTTAGCAGTAATAGTAGTACTTTATAAAATACTTAATTGCCTTAACCTTAACTTTATGGCCTGCTCGCTAAAGAACCCTAAGCAATTGGTAAACGGATAGGTAGCTAAAACAACGGTGTAGTTGACGTAACTCTAACTTAGTTAAATAGCTCTAAGTAATACTCTTTTCTAGTTAATAAAGGAGCAACTAGGGGTGACCCCACTTATATATAATAGGCACCTAATTATCTCCCTAAATAAGTATATTCTTAAGGTTATTAAGCTTAATACTTAATTTGTCTATATCTCTAATGCAAAATAGGAACGGGGTGTTCGTGGGGACAATATAGAAAGTAATATACCCTAAGGGGGTTTAGACCCTAATTGTGCTAAAAGAGATTGCAGTACCCTTGCTAAAACAAATCGTGTGTTAGCCTGCCGTTAAATGGTTAATCTGGACAGAGCTATTAAGCTGCTAAAGGGCTCGAACTTAAGGTTCTCCTACTATAGATACTCCTGCGGCTCCAGTGTCTGGCATAATACTATAAAAGACGTTCGCCGAGTATCTGTTATTAAAGGAGAACGTAGAACTCTTCTTTAGCTCATTAAAGATATCCAACTTTATAATAGAGTGGAGCGTAGATTGGTTATTTAGAACAGCGATGGTTTATATACTATTTACCTTACCATACTTAGTGAAGTATTGGTTAGGAGAGTAGTCCTTAATTTCCATATCTATAAGGAGCTGTTTAGCCTTATTAACCTTACCCTTAAGATCTTCTACGCCTTTATATTAAACCAGGAAGCTTTGGAAGTAAGCTATAGTAACCTTATAATTTCTAACGTTTCTTATACTCTGGCGAAACTTATTATATACCTCCTTTTATTTATTAAGAGAATGCCTAGTTAACTAGCAATTCGGTTTTTTATAAACGTAGCACTTCTTCTAGTAATTACTTTGGAATAAACCTCTATAAGGACCTTTACCTTTGCCTTATAGTCGTTAATTGTACCCTCTGCCGTATTGCCTACTACGGCCACTATATATTCGATCAGTCCAGTTGTGATTATATTAGTTGGGCGGGTCGATCGAAGTAGGTTAGAGTTGGGCGTTAAATTGCTATACTTCTTAAGAGCGTAGAGCGGTGCCAATAGAAGATCTTAATTAAGCACACACTCCTTTATAAGTATTTGCAGGATTAAAGAGAGTAAGGTTGTATTCTTTAACGCCTTAATATGCGCTAATAACTTAATTACATAGGCTGAAATCCTCTTAATATAATTTAGATAAACCACGCTAAATTATTTAAAGTTAATTAAAGAGCTTTTAAAGATAATTAAGCCGAGGGATACCTGGGTTTGTAGCAATAATCCTTAGGAAGGTAGTCTCTCTCCATTCTAATATATACTGCTGCTTGTTTTCTTCTGTTTTGAAGTGGCATCTTAACTTATATATTATGCGGTTGAAATTGTATCCTTTTCCTGCTAAATGATTATAATAGAAGGTACTAGCTCGGCCCTTAAGCATAATGGAATAGGCGTTATAGTATTTATTAGACTCTATTCCTACCTTCTAGCAATAGTTGTAGAAGATGCGTAGTTTTGAATTAAGAATATTATATAATTCCCCGCTAAACTTCTTCTTTTGATCCGAATAGAGCTTCGCAAGCTCTATAAGCAATTTTAAACTGCCTCCGATTTAAGATTAAGATGGAGGAGGTAGGAGTTGTATTATAGGCTGCAGTGGGGACGTAGGTCTAGTCGGTGGGGTCTAAAGGCTGTTAGATCGCGAAGTAGGGGGATCTTATACTTGCTAAAGGGCAGTAGTCGAAGTTGTGGGTTGAATTGGTTGATATAGGGGAGTTAAAGATGGAGGTAGAAGCGTCTCTAATAGTATATTACTTGGGTTCCATTGTAAATTGAGCTTCCTTATAGTGCGTAGTTAGTGCTTAATCTCTTATAGAGTCCATTTGTGCTCTTTTTTTACATTAATAACTTGCTCCTAAATATTATCTCTAATGGCACCCCCATCTATAGGTACGAACACTCTATTCTCTTGTAGGAAGTTACAGAAGTCCTATATAATATCCTTGTTTGCAGGAGCCTATGTTTCCTTTGTCTATCTAATAAAGTCCTCCTTTATATAGTACCATAGCATGGTGTCGTTGTATTCGCTGTCTTTATAGTATGCTATACGGTATAATAAGAATCCGTTTAAGTCTTGTTAATTAACATCTTTAGGATTAATTATAGCGGTTTTCTATATCTCTGGGTTAATGTTGTCCTTGTACTTCTTTAGGTAGGTTAACGCTATAATAGCTATTATTAAAGATTGTTTAACACGTTTTGATAAAAATTAAGGGAAATAAAGGTTGTTTAATGTATAGTTAGGTAGTAATCATGATCCTACGGTCTGTAAAGGTACACTAAAGGTATTAAGATGGTTGTTTTAACGCGTTTTAGACGTTGACTTAGGACCCTAGGTTTAGTAATACTTCTGACCTAAAGTACTTGACTAAATCTTTGTAAACGTGGTTATTCTGCGTAATAGACGCAACTTGGTATCTCCTAGTACTTAGTAACACTTCTGTTACTAGTTTTCCGCAAGTCTAAGGTAGCATAGTATTGCCGGGATCCATTCTATATAAGCGCATATAGCACCCCTGCATAAGACTGTCTCTTCTATTCGAAAACCTAGCTGGTCTGTGGTTGACTGTGTATTCAACCACTGATTAGTGTTGGTCACATAGGGTAACTCACCAATAATGACTACTCGAGTAGGTTACAGTGATGTTGGTTAATAAAGCTTATTTATTGGAATGAGGGAGGGCGAGGAGCGTAAGGCTCCTCCCCGCGCTAGTGCCGCGGCGGCACGTGACAACGCGTAACGACTACTTGCCTTATTCCCGACACTATACCTCTATTTACCATATCTAGTAGCGCGGCGTTCTCCGCCTTATATGGGTAGAGAATTCTTAAATTATGGCTAAACCTCTATAGCATCCTAGCCGTATAGTATATAGGTTATAGCTTCTATAGGGGCGCGGCCTAACACACCCTAGACTACAGCTTCTCTAATAAGGAGGACTAATGCCTAGGTCGCTAGATATTAGATACTTTCCGCCTTTATTGCCTAGCCTTATAGGCCAACGCCTTCCGCCTTTTATAGAGGTTTTAACCAGGCGCCCTACCAGCGTTCTTTCTAACTTAGCTTTACATATAAGGCTAATACCTAAAACACATCTCTCTACATACATTTTTCTCTCAATTTGGCTGTGGTTATGCTTTACTCTCCCTAGACTATAGGATTGCAAGTTTAGGGCTATTTTCCCTGCCTTTTTATAGTAAAAACTGTTTATAAAAAGCCGGAAAATAGGCCTGCTATTTGCAGGCCCCTAAGCCACAGCCACCAATTAAAAAATTAACTAAAAATATGTGTATGAAGAGATAGATATCTAATTCTTATATCTATATATACAATTTCCTTATTATAAGACTGTTTTAAGTTAATAGAGATTACGTAGTCTTTCGCAAGGTATCTTTTTATATTTATAGTTAATAGAACTAAGTAACTTTCTCACTAATTGCAGTATATAAGCCTTCGTTTCTTTTTATTATATATTAGCTCGTTCTTATATAGTAGGCGAATAATTTATAGACTAGAGATTAAAGCTAAGCCTCTTATATACTAGAGCTCTTAATTAAGCTAGGAGTATTTTTAAGTAGAGATAAATCCGCTTTGAAAGCCATATTTTATACAATATTATAGTAAAAAGATAGCACATTTAATAAAAGAATTTTTTATAGGGAATGCCAAGAGAGTATTACAATACTTTAATTGATACGAGATATCGTATTAATTGTCAATCCTCGATTATATTGAGATAAGATTAGATTTTCGCCTGCCCTAAATAAGATATAACTATAGAGTAAGTGTCTAATAAATTAACTTTAATTATATTTTAAGATTTACTATAAAGAGAGAACTATCTAGGTAGGGACTGTAGTCCTTAAAATATATGTCCTGACTTCTATAAAATATACTTAGTAAGTTAGTACGTCTAGTATGTTAGTATATTACATTCCTACGTTCCTATATTCTAAACCTATCCTATAATCTTATTATGTGACTTTACTTACCCCTTATCCTATAGTTTAATCGGTTTTAGCTTCTCCTATACTGTTACTACTAGTCCGTCTATCTCCTCTCTAAATAGCCGTATTACTACTAATATAAGGTCCGTAACTCTTAAAAATTAATTAATAATTTAGAGCCTCTTCTAGAGCCTCTTCTAAAGTATTAGGTAAAACCTAAGTAGATAGTTATATAGCTATAAGGTATAGGCGACCTAGGGGCGACCTAGGGATAACTTGTCTATAAGGTATATACGCTGCATATACCTAAGGAAAACTCTTCCTTACCTCGCACTTAGACTCCTCCTTTTCCCTTAAGGATTTGTCTGTTTATATAATATACCCTATTATTCTATTAATTGGACTCCTTATTTATATCCTTACCTTATATAAAGCCTTACTAAATAATTGACTTAATTATAGATTAAACGAAGTTATTAAATTAAACTCTATTAGTACCTTACTAATTGACGCTAAAGGATATACGGATTAATACAATTCTAATCTGGAGGCAATTTACAACTAAATATACCCAAAGGCTAATACAATAATAAACCGTTTAAGAGTATAGTAGGGAAATGCAATAGGGGTAGCGAAGAGCCAAGTTTTGCAGCAGGCTTGGCGGAAACTTTAGTAAATTATACGAGAAACAAGGATTATATATCGGCTAAGCTGATTCCTATCCATATAGATCAGCTCTTTCGTATCCACATCCTATTCTAAGTGGCGTGTGTTAGTTGTGTTTCGGTAGTGTTTCGCCTTGAGTCGTGACATATATAATATGGTTCGTTAGACCTTAATAAATACAAACTCAAGTCTCCTGCCAATATTACGACGCATCCAATCTATATGGATGGATATCCGTGGATGGTGGATAACCATCCATCCGAGGTCTTGACACGAACGTTTGAGACCTGAGTTATGCCTCGGCAATAAAAGGCAAGGAAGTGCTGCAATTTGCTTTCCGAGCTCAGCATTTTCCATTTACACTATGATTCCTCGAAAAGGAAGGTTATCAGAGGATATTAATCTCGTATATCCGCAGCAAACAAGTTTAGGCCGTGCCGTAGTCAATCATGTGTGAGTCGAGATAGCTTGCTATTAGAAGTGGAGTTTCGGGAGTTCCGCATCGAATCAAGTAGAGCCGCAGATCGTTGACCGGCCGTTCCTTCAGCGTCGCCGATCATCTTTACAAATCTGTTCGGGAAGTGGCTCTAGGGAGTACAAGCTTAAATTAAATGCTCGTATCCGGCGAAACTTTATATAGCCAATAAGTAGAGAATACGACCGATGCACCACGTAGAAGTCCCCATTCAACTTTAGCGTTGCTATTTTTGCTTTCTATTAGATAATACGGCGGGCATATTTCCTTAAGCGGTGGAAACTCTGCAATTTCAGTTTGTTGTCTAGTCTCGTGACGTAGTTACGTAGCTAGCCAACATTATATAGATCGCCTTCCAGTCTCGCTTTCCAATCTCAAGCTGGATTCGACCTCCTCTTATACATTTACCTTTGAACTTAATTCTGTCGCTTATCTCTCTAATCTCCGCAAAGACATCTGTACAGTTTACAAACATGAAGCTCTCTCCAGCCTTCCTCGCCCTTCTCCTACCTCTTGTTGTTAACGGAAGCCCGGTGAGCAATCCGGAACCGGCTCCCGCAGAGCTCGAAAGCCGTGACCTCCACTGCACGATTACCGGCGACGGTGTTCGCTACCGGAGGTGCCCAAAGACATCCTGCGACGCTATCGGGCAGTATTCCAAGGGCACAAAAGTGACCCTCAAATGTTATACTGACACCAATACTACCCCTGTCAACGGCGATGAGTATGTTCTCCATCCTCTCCTTTACTTCATCGATTCTATTTAGAACATGGCTGACTGTCCATAGTGTCTGGTATAAAAATTCAGCCGGATGGTATGTCTCAGGTTACTATATCGGTAGCTGCAGCGGTAGGATGTCCCGGAAATCATATCCATATTCTTGCGTGTTTACTAATGGCTGGCATTATAGGCTCGGTTCCAGAATGCTAGACAATTTAATCTAACTTTATATGGCCGTTGAGGGTGGGACCAGAAATGCGGACAGTGTTGCTTTGATGTTATTGTGACTTCTTAGCTTTATCTGACCGGATTTATGAAAAGATAGCATCAATCAAATATTTGCAATTTTCTTCAATATTCTACTAGCCAGTGCCGTGATACAGGATCGGTTGTCCGGCAATGAAATTTGTGCTCTGTGTATTGCGACAGAGGTGACCTACCTAGTTTACTAGGTATACTATTGTGTCAGCTGGATACCAAGACTTGAGTATCTTCGTCTAGAACGAAGACGTCATCAGGTTTAGTCCTTAGCTTATAACGGGCTGTCCACAAGTATATCACGTGTAGTTTGGAGAGACCGAGACTAAAAGCGCCAAATATAGAACCCTAAGTTAGAAAAGCAACCTAAGGCCGGAAAATAGAACCCCCAAGCCATGTTCGATACCTTTTTTTGGCCAGGTCGACTCCACTAGGTATTCACAGCCAGGTCGATACTTCTAAGGCCCACCTAGGCGCAATCTGCAGGGTGTAAGCGCCTGTTCTAGACGCCAAAGCAAGGGTGCTTTCCACCTGGTAGAAATATCACAAAAGGGGCCAAAATCGATCAACCAGGTCGTGTTAGTGTTCCACCTCGACCCCCCCTTCAACTCGATAAGCAACGCGTCTTCCTCCGCGGTGAACTTGGACTTGGACCTTGGCCTTTGGGACTGCTTAATAGAGTCAACTGGCGAAGGGAGTTAATAATAACGGTGATCTAGGCTGAATTATAGCATACAACCCGTTTTTCTTACGTCGGAAGAAGCCCAAGATTGGCCATTCTCCTTATTAGCATATAGTGCTGTTTTCGAAGCCGCTCCATCAGTGTCGGAAAGGGAGTCCGTCAATAACGGTTATCGGGCACGACGGCGGCTATATTTGGGGTGCGCGAAAAGCTTACGGATATTACTGCTATACACTATGCTCCGGTTGTCGTCCTCGCCGTCTTTATCGCCCTCGCCGTCGCTATACCTATCCTCGTCCTCGTTCCTGTCCCCATTATTGCTATCATCATCGCCGTCTTCCTCTTCTTCTTGGGTCAAATTATTAACAGGATCGTCGAGGTTTCAATCGTGACCGCCGTTGCCAACCTTGTCTTGCGGCGGTCCAGTTTCGCGAAGAGAAGCAGGCTTCTGCGGGGAAGGGCTGGCCAGCTGCGCGGTAGATACAGCTCGCTCGTCTTCATTGTTATTGTTACTGTCGCTATTGTCGTGTTTATCGTCGCCGGAATTACAATCAGTCCTGTGGTGTGGCGGCTGAGAGTCGAGGTCGCGGATAGGGAAGCTGGGAGGCGAGTCTTCACGGGAAGCAGGTAGCTTTCGTTGCTTCTGGGGCCGTAGACCCTCGCTGCCCTTGCTGCTGCCTTTGGCAGAATCTTCGGAATTATAATCGACGTCATCGGGTCGCTTGAGCTGATCAAGTTTCCGCTTCTTTGTTAGCGATTCGCCTCCTGTCTTCGCTTCTCACCACCGCTCTCTCTATCAACTGGTGGATTGTCTACGTCTACGTTTGCCAGATAGGGATCACGGCAATCGCAGTGTCTGCAACTCACGTTGGCTCTCTGCATTCTCAGCTCCAGAAGACTCCCGGTCGGGTGCTTCGTATATCTCGACAGAAGCCCTTAGACAAGCTCGTCGCACCAATGATATCTCTTTCTCTAACGGGGCTATTCGTTATCTAGTTGACCTATGCAGCAATAATTCTGGCGCCGAAGTCACACATTCAACGTATCGTAGGTGCGGTAAACTGTTCTATAATAGAGAATGGGAGGAGTTGGACCATGGTAGACGAGGCGTACGTTAGACGCGCAACCGAAAGTTGCCTATCGTGACTTCTTGCTTTTATTATCAGGGCCCGGGTTGTCGTCCAGCTATATTCTACCCTACTGTATTCAGCACTTTATTTTTATGGCAGAAATAGTAGTCTACTACGTTGCGGGGGGTGCTGCTTGGTGTTTGTGTGTGCAAGGGTGGGTAATAGACGTCTGGCATTGTTTTATAGCAAACCCTCTCCATTACGTCAGCTCTTTATTAAAATACTATACAGTAGAGAATAAATTCTAAATTGAAGAATAACTAAATGAATTTTGAAAATAAACTTTGCGCTGAATTCTGCCTGCTATAATACATACATTCGACGTAATGGCTAATAAACCGTTCCTCTAGCAAGTCCTTGTATACCAGCCCCCGCATCCATAAACCTAATACAAATTATTTAACACCGTTTCAATGCCCACTTATCTTATCGTCTGCCCTTGTACCAGGGGGTAGGGGCACATCTAACTCAAATGGTTCGGGTGGCCACTGCGGACTCATTCTCGGCGGGTTGATTCCCGGTGGACTCCCTGCGCCAGACCTCCTGGGATGCGTTAGCAGTCAGCGCTTCATTTTGTACTCATACGAAGTACTATAGCGTTACTTACCAATCAGAATGTTGTGCAGGACCAAAATACGAAGGAAAAGGGCTTGTTAAATTTCCTGGCCGTAGGGGCTCATCGCCGACAGTTGGTAAGTAGAGTGGTTCGTCAAATGGCTGGGCCCTTGCGCTGTTTCCGTAATTTCTTGTTCGGGCAGGGAGGAAGGCATTGCTACTGGTGTTGGAAAAATGTTGGTCTTGGCTAGGAGGAACAGTAGTAGACGACACGGCGGTCGCAGGGTTGCTGCGGCTCAGCATTTGCTGCAATGTTTGGACGCGTCCGATAAAGAAGAAAAGGGCGACGGCAATCAAGACACCAGTGATAGCGCCGATACAAATACCTATAATTGCGCTAGTGGAGAGTTCAGTATGCTCAGAGGTTATTGAAGAGGGCGCCGCACTAGGGATAGCTCCCGTTGAGGTCGAGTATGCAAAAATCGGGATCGATGTAGTCTTTATCGTTGAGGTTGTCGTCGGAAGTCCTTCACCTGGAAAACTATCACCCGGGTTCAGGACATATGGTGAATTTAGAGCCAGGTCTTTCTGATTTTGGAGCGAAACAGATGCATTCTGCTCATATCAGCTTTAACAGATGAGACTGACCGAGGGGGCATGCTAACCGGATTGATCACAGCGACCATGCCGAACTGTGTACACGCCCGAGGGCCTGAGCAATAGAAGAATGTCGGTTCCGTGTCATTAATAATAAGAGACCATGATGGAGGCTGTAAGGACATATTAGAGTAATCACCAATACAGTGGCTCCAGGCGCGTGTTCTCATTGTACTCCGCGCGCGTTATAGAATCAATGATTACACTCACATCATCAAGGACAGCATCAACGGGTTTAAAGCCAGAAGAGAAGCCGACTTTACCTTTCCCAGTCATTTCGTATGGTATGCATGGGAATTGGTACTCGGCGCGCACAACAGAATGGTTCTGAGGGTAAAATCGAAATTTGATAGTATCACCAGGACTTGCCTGGGTGACGTCGGGTCTAAAAGTGAAGCCGCCATTGCCAACCGAGATGGTATGCGTTTGGGCGGCGGCACCAGACGTCGACGATGCTGTGATAAAGGAGAGTGAGGCTTGAGAAGGACTCTGGGCAAATATAAACGCGGAATGATTTAAAACAACAAGGAGTGCTGGAGTAGAGAATATACTACGCAGACCCATATTGCTGGTGCTGATGACAAATTACTAAGAATTAAATGGGGGTTATGTGATTAAATGGAAGGGTATTGCTAGAATTATGGGATATAACAAGTGCATTTTGTCTGCAACTTTGTGGAAGATTATTGGGGCCGAGGAGGCGGGCTTGAAGCTGGAAGACGACTTCTAGCGACGATGAGAAGTACCAAGTAAATTTAAGAAAGCTAAAAAGCGAATATCCAATGAAAGTATCACGGCTGCAAATTCGAAGATGCCAATGCTGCAATTCTAGACACGGCATTGGATCTACGGAAGGCTTGTGGCAAGGTTTTTTATAGCTTGCAGGGCAAAGGGCTGGGCGACTTGGCTTTGAGCGGAATGAGCCGTCGAGCGGGACGCATCTGTGTGATGTTCATACCTATCACATATCGGGAGGGGGGTCATTTGGCGCGGTTACGACCCGAGTTTTTGTATGTCGTGTGGTGGTTAAATGGGAGAACCATCAAAAGAAGTGGGTGGCTTGGCACCCTCCAAACAGTCTAGCCCACCTGTGGGGGCCATTTTACGGCATAACGTGCGTGATAGGGTTATGACGGCGATAGGGTTATGACGGTCGGCTACTACCGCCTTCCTGATGTAGATGGAACACCAAAATACTGCCAAAATGCCTCAGAAATGGCCGTTGGGTCGTGCACGACCCAACGGCGTGCACGACCCAACGGCCATTTCTGAGGCATTTTGGCAGTATTTTG
>Ga0307507_10005269_pt1 | contig 21459 bp, 17 predicted proteins | sample 7_EM_MG_FD_207223 | JGI IMG/M metagenome (GOLD analysis project Ga0307507, IMG submission 207223) | Populus trichocarpa ectomycorrhiza microbial communities from riparian zone in the Pacific Northwest, United States - 7_EM | ecosystem: Host-associated > Plants > Roots > Unclassified | place... | reverse complement strand
CCCCCCCCCCCCCCCCCCCCCCCCCCCCCCCCCCCGCCCCCCCCCCCCCCCCGCCCCCCCCCCCCCCCCCCCCCCTCGTTTTTTTTTTTTTTTTTTTGATGGGAGATACGGTCGTTTTGATCAGGGTATTTGGTTTGGTTCGTAGCGGCTTTAGAATTCAGGTAGCTTAGGGCTAGGTATTTTGTTATAATATATTGCTTTTTAAGACAAAGTTGATTAATCCCAAGTCACTCGCTCTTGGGGAGTATTAAACGTGCATGAATAATACCAACCTCAAGTTCAACACCACGATGTCATTGGTGGAGAAAAACGTTGTTCTAGATTTTGGTAAGGTGTGAGCTGTTGACGAGTCGCTATTCTAGAGCTATTCTAGAGCAATACTGTCGCTGGTTATAAAGTTGATCGCGGCAAGGAATTCTTTAGGGAAATTAAAAACGAGTTTGGTATCCGCGTGTGCTCTGCAGGTTAAGCTGATGCTTAGTCGTCATTGCTCTGTTGCCGGCTTCCTTGCTATCCCCCCTCCCTCCCTCCCTCATAAGCTCTCGTAGGGCGAACGTATTAGTCAGATTAGTCAGGACCAATGTGATAATTCCGCAGACACTGCTGTGCCTTTTTGAGATGGTGGTAGTGGACACCGGCCGCGAGAAGGTTTATGTATGATACCCTCACGCTGTGTCCTTCTTCAAGGCTATTATACTATTATAGATGCCCACAGGGAGGGCGGGGTAGGAGAGTCAGAGTGGAGGAGGGGAAATCCGACACTTGACTTTTTGTGCCATACCCTGTGTCTCGTTTCTCCCCAACCCTTGACCCCCTCTGGGGGCACCTGATCCCTCGCTCTGTCTTAGGGAGCTGACTGTAGTCCTCGGGAGAATTGGGCTTGGAAACTTTGGAAGAGCATGTTTTCCGGGATCCTGGTGTTGTACCGTTACCCCGTGGTCCAAACACTAGGTGTTACCTTGTTTGACCTCTTAGGTTCGCAATGTTGGAGGGGGTGGGGGTGGTGGAGAAAAAACGGAAAACAGACTTGACGGACCAGAGTATCGTAAGGAATAACGAGAATTTAGAGCTCGGGAGCATTATCCAGCAGGAGTAAATATGTCAAAGTCAGGCCGCCTCGGATGGGGTGTCCCTCTCCGCCCGAGGGCCGGAGAGGGTGAACTAACAAACAAGAGAAGATGAATCACAGACATCGACCACTGGCCACCAATGATCGGATCTCTATATACGCATCTATAGAAACAATCATAACGATGATATCAGCAGAAGAAAGAAAAATTCGCGAGAGAAGAGAGTTTGGAAGAGAGTCACCATTACCCGTGTATGCTCATGGGCCTTCCGACAGAGTGCGATGGTGGGTGTATCCCCAGCCGCTGGGGTATTCCGACTGGTGGAAATCCCGATTCAGGGCATTGTGACTGACTTTAGAGTCTGGCGTCACAGTTTGATAGGGATATGGTGATGTTATGATAGGAGAAATAATTATGGTGTTTCGGGCTAAGTTGCTCGGCTACGGAGTGGAAATAGCCATGGATTTCAGGGGGAACGTCCTTCATAACGATTGGCCCTGTTTAGTAAACTTGGAATCTCCAGGATATGTTCGTCTCAGGTGTCGCTGGGAAGGAACAGCGAAATCACTTGACTAAATTGGGAAACGAGGAGCTATCGTGATATCAGATAAAGGCCTACATCTGACCCCTCTCTCCTTGCCTCCCCAATCTTCACCTCTAACGTCTCAACGGGCTTCATTCTAACCAACAATCGTGTTGGAAATCACAGTGTAATGGCCGCGCTCCGAGGGCGCACTGGTATGCGTATGCACTAATCAAAGGACGCGCAAGCTGTGAAAAAGTTTTCACACCCCTCTCTTTCTTCCTTTCTGTCCTTTCTCTCTCTCCACATCTTCCTTCCTCTTCACAACTTTCCTCAAGTCTTTCCTCTCTATCAACTTATCACAATCAATCATGATCTTCATCTCCGCTTAATACAAAATTTGTGTCTCCACTTAGGCAGTTCTACTCCGCTGCGTAAAACCCTCATCCTTGATCATTACCTCCGCATCGAATATTTTCAACAAATCGCGTATGAGACTTTCGAGTGATTATGTATGAATGCGTTACCAAGCAGACACTACGATTTTGAGAAGTGCGATCCGATCATCTAATAACGCAATCAAGTGTTGAGGTACTGAGTTAGCACAGCATCGTGGGAATCCTATGTCTTTCACTAGGCACTATCTATACCTTGCTTGGTTAGAGAAAAAAAACCACTTTCAAGACGACAAATAGGAAGAGCATAGCTTGCCGGAGTGAAAATGGCTAACATTTCGATCGAGAGCTTTTAGGACCCACAGCTGCCTTTCCAAGACAAAGGAAGCAAAAAAGATATTTTTTACTTCACGTCTGCTACCCCGCCGATCGCCAACCTTTTAGGTCTAGAGTCGGATTCTCCCACCTCAGTAGCAGGATTGTCAAATCCCACAGCCCTATTGATGAAGCCTAGGTTCTTCAATCTCCCAGTCCCCATAGGGCAGGGATTTTCAAATCATCCTACCCTACATGACGGATCGTTCAATAATAACTGATTACCAGCGTGAATTGAACTCCTGGGCTCCTGCTAATTGCAACATAGATTAATTGCTTTTAAGCATATTAACCACTGCGCCAGCTAGGTATTTCATGAAATGTCTACTCGGGAACTAATACTTATTCTACTGAACACTGGATTTCGGGATTTTAATGGAAAGAGTGGGGTGTCTCTCCCTAAGTTCTTCGTATATTTCAATGAATTTCTTGAGCGAGAGATTTCCTGAAATTTTGGGCGGAAGGGGTGCTTTGTGCACTCATTACTGCATGCTGTAGGATCTGAAACCACACAGCTCGAGCGACACCAGTGGCCCTCAAGGCACCGTTCCTCATTGCTGATATTCCTACCCTGATAATCTCTTGAACACATGGAAATCTCATCACTGGTAATCGGTGGCCAATGCCTGCGATTTGTCTCCACTAACTTTATATGGCGGTTTTCTAGGTATAGCGGAACGTCAGCTAAGCCCGGTAGCCTAGAAATACCCGGCCTACTCTTAGAAGGGTTTCAACAGAATCGAACTAACTGAAGCTGCAAACAGCACCCCAGCTTCTGCTGCGTATTTTCTCGACCCCCGGCGTATCCGATGTTCCACCATGCCTGGCAATGCGATACCACCACCTCCCCCTCCCCTCTCGCTGAGATAATTCATCCGAAAAGCCCTGACCTTAACCCGTTTATCCCTGCCAGACAGCGCTCCCAAGTTGCGAACTCCCTATTCCTTACGATACTGCCATTTTGACCATTTTCCACTTTTTCCTTCTTCCAACCTCGGGAATATATCTAAAATTTAATAGAGAAAAATAGCATGGCACATAACATAGGGGCTATGGCGTAGAAGTATAGCATCAGGGTACCGGAAGACTTGATTCTCCTAGGCTCCCAGACCTAATTTCCCTCGAGGACAGTAATTAATTCTCTAAGAGAGGATAAAGAAAAGAAAAAAAGCACATACCCTTGGAGGGGATGGCGGCGGAAGGGCGGTACAAAATGACAGGTGTCAGATCCTCTCTCCGAACATGTGACAGCCTTGAAGAAGGATGCAGTAGTATTTGAAGAGTTCTCAGTTTTGATTGACTTGATTGATATGTTAAATTTCTAGCACGGTGGGGGGTGAACTGTGTTGGAGCAGGGTGGCTTAAGGGATCTATGAGGCATGGGCATCATTGCAACTCAAACTAACCTCACTACACATCAGTATAGAAGTGTCTGATAAATGCTTGGCCGTCTGTCTTGGTGATACGCCCTCTCTCTCCCTCCCTCCCTGTATGTACCGATGTTCTTGCTGCACCGGAATTTCTCGAAACCTAAGAACAGCTTGCAAGTAGTAAGTTAGCTGGTATGTCAAAGTTCACTTATTTTTCTTTCTTTCTATTTAGAGGCTACGCTCCTTCCTGAGGCAGGCCATCGACCCCTCCCTGTTCGCCGGAGAGAATATATACTCTGAAGCAGCAGTTAAAACTAAAGCATCGCTAGCAGACTGTAAATAAGCTCCTAGATCCATGTATTCTAATATTCCATAGAATAGGCAGTATGAGTAACTCAACGGATATACCGTACGCAATACGTTCTATTCTAATCGTGGATACGATTCCCTTTTTTCTTTCTTTTTCTCTTTCCCTACCCCCAAATGCTAGACAACATAAGCATAAATCCTACTCAACAATCCGTGGGATTTCGAGTATTTTATTCTTTATATTCTTTATTATTATCGTATGATATCCTCGATGACATCCCTCAGACCAGCTGTCTATTTACCTTTCCATTTGAATTAGAAAATAGGAGAGGACGTTGGCGCTGCATAGATGCCAGGATGCAAATCATCATCCAGAAGGGTGGCTAAGTCGCCCCGAGTGATAGTATGGGTAACTGTATAATGTGGTTACACAACGAAGGCCACAAAACCAAATGCACCAGAGACCACCCCCTCTCTGGGTGTTCTCTTTTTTTTCTTTCTTTTCAACCTTACATGAAATTAAGTCCATGCCTTAGGGCAAGATAATCTTGACAACTTTTTTCCCCCAGGGAACACGTACAGTACCCTCCACTTTAGGTTCAGGGCAACAAAGTGACGCATATCAGTCCCCTCGGCAGTCGGTGATCAACGCTTGACAGAACCTAACATTACTACACTACGAAATTAACTTGACTCAAATAGTAGAAACCATACAACCCTAGGAGAACCCTGTACTAAAGGCTTAAGAAAACAAGATGCCGGTAACTAACATCCCAGAATATCATTATCGTAGGACTACCAATGACTCGTTTACCCATACACCGACAAATACCGAAGACCCATAAAGTGAAAGAATCTCAAACATAAAGCACGTCACTCTTCATCCTCATCCCCATCCTCGCCTTCCTGCTCTTCCGCTTCGGTCGAAGGGGCGGCACTTGTCTCTCTGCCAGTCTCGCTTGCGAGATCATCTACCCTTGGAGGCTTCGTCATGACAATAGTATCATCCCCCTCATCATCATCTGAGGCTTCTCCTGCAGTCGCCTCGCCAGCTACAGCTTCGGCTTCATCTCCTGTAGCTGCTAGCTCGTCTCCCGTAGCCTCTGTTACACCATCTCGCTCTAACTCGTTGACAATCTTTCCTAACGATAGCTCCAGCTTATTGAGTGCGTTCCTGGATGGCGCGTCTGTGGCAACTTTATCCCCGATCGCCTGGGCCACAAGTTCATACAACTCCCTAAGTTTTTCGGGAGTGGCCTCAGCTGGAATATAAAGCTTTCCAAGCATTGCGCACAGCACTTTTTTCTCCTCCTTGTTGCAGCTGCTGCTGCTAACGCGCTCCAAGGTGTCTATGGCGAGGTCAACGTGCACATTTGGGTCGACGATCTTTTCCCCGATGCCGTTGCGACCCGCTTGAACTCCCCCGCCAACATTCTTGCGGGGGTCGGTCCAGTCGACCATTTGTGAGGTTGTGGTGGTGATTGAGACCATTTCTTCCTCTTGGCCCAGGTTCTCGCGGATCAAGAGCAGTTGGTGTATTGTGTTCAGAGTTATCTATTAATGTTAGTCGTGTTCTCGTGGTGAGGAAAGAGCAGTGGCGAACCTTCTGCATTCTTGTTTGGTTTTCAGGGCGGGAGTGACAGTAGACTGGTAGGAAGTATGTTAGGATTTGACGAAGGCTTTGGTTATCCGCTGTTGCTGAATCGAAATACGCGATTACGAGCACTTTGAGCAGCTGGCAAAAACCGGTCAGTGCCTCCCTTGAAACACCGATTGGAGTTTTACCTCTTCGTCTTTGATAACCTGTGCAAGCATCAATTTGCAGACCACTTCTGTCGCAGTAGCCTGTACTTCTGCTACTTCATCCAATTTCAATGCTTTTGCAAACATCCTGTAGAGAGTTCTTTGCTCCACTGCGCAGCTATCTCCCTCAAAGATCGCGGAGCCATGGGTAACTAAGATGTCCGACATGATATGAAGCGCTTCTATTTGCAGTGCCTCATGGCCCTTATTGAAGCAGTGAGCGAAAAGAGTAAGATTCTCTTCAGCAAGCGTCTTCAACTAGGTTAGCAATCGAATCGACAGGGCTTTAGAGGAGATAACTACCTTATCTAAAAGACAACTCAATCCCAAGCATCTAAGTCCACGTTCCCTTACTGGTGCTTCATGACTCCGCACAGCAGGAACAACTAGACCATTCAGCATGGTTACAAGATGGGTATTCTTCTTCAAACTCCCCGATACATTCTCCAGCATACATTGAGCAATATGAAGGCACTTAAGGTTAATCATGAGCTCCTTCACAGCTCTTGCTTCTTCGTCTTCGTCTTCTCCCTCCCCTTCTTGTTCTTCTTCCCCATTCCCTTCGGCGCCATCGATATCCATCATGTCTGTGTCCTCGTCTTCATCGGCAGGCCTACTCTTAGATCTCTTTCTGGCTGATGAAGCGGCTTTCGTTGCCGGGGTACTAGCTTTTACAGAAGCCGCCCTCACAGTGATGGAATCCTCGAGGTCATCATCATCACTGACGTCGCTCTTCGCTGAATGAAAACTTTCGTCGGCAGCCCCAGCCTCGTCATCATCGTCGGCGATTCGATCATGTACCTCCGCAATAACCTCCAGAATTAACATGCAAAAATCGCCCTCACCCATACTTAGTTTAGCAAGGCATTCAACTATCAATTTAGTAACGCCTTCAGGTAACTCAGGTATGGCGAGACTCTCGCGGAGTAAGGCGAACATCTTTCTCCGCCCAATTTCATCCCCATAGTCCATCCTCGAAGCAATCATCAAAAGTTGCTCGGCCACAAACTCCCAAGTAGCTGCTTCCGCATCCTCGCCCTCTAGGGCTACAACAAGCTTATTCAGGTATTTTTGAAGGTGAAGTGCTAGCTTTGTAACTTCAGGCATTTTTTCGTCAATTTCTCCCGCCTCTCTCTGGGCGCTTGGAAGATCTCGGCAGTAATCATTGTAACTCCGAGCCAGAAATGCAGATTCTGCTGTAAGATCTTCCCAAAATTCATCGCCGAAGGTAATTTTCTCAACAAAATCCTTCCTCTCCTCCCAGAAGCCCCTCAGCGCGAGTTCCTTAACTCCACCTTGAGGGCCGTCACAGGTGACATCCAAGCGCTCAAGAATTTCGATTACATCGCCGTCGACATCTTCAAGCCAGCGATAATTGAACATCCGCCTTGCAGCTTCACGAACAGACTCATCACGGTCATTAAGGCCCCACCGAAGAAGCTTTTCACGCATTCCAATAGAAAGGTGACGGAAATCACCAAGGCTAGGAAGGAGGCGCGTAAAAACCGAACGGCGGGTTGCTGGATCGGTATCACGGGTCCGCTCAAGGAGGTAAGGAAGTGTCTCAGAAGTAGGATTGATATTATACAAGATTGTACGTCGAACATCTCTGGCGGCAAATCAGCACAAATACCAAAGACGCAAACAACATAACACAGATAGCAGATACTCACGCGCTAGGATCATTCTGCATGGCCTCAATCAAAACAGCCAACACATTACCGTCTCCCTCTTCGTCGTCGTCCTCGCTGTCACCCTCATCCGTTCCAACACCCATCTCAAGTAATTTTATAACACCGACTGCTGCCTGGACTCGAACAGGAGTTTCTTTATCCTTAATACGCTTCAAGAGCTCGGATCTCAATTGTTTAAATATAGCGTTCGACTTCGTAGAGTAATCATAAGGAAATTCCGGTAATGCGTTAGCTAATAAAAGCGATAGAAGCTGTGTAGTACGATATCGGACCGTTTTCTCTCTCGAAGATATCAACGGTAAGAGGTAAAAGATGAACCGAAGAACGAAGCGAATTGCAGATGTTTCTTCTACAACCTCTTCTTCTATCATTTGCTCATCTTCACCGCCTTTCTTCTTTGCTTTATCTATCCAAGCAGGTCGCTTAAATTAGTACTAAAGACCGGCAAATCTTATGTGACTTTCGGACAATACCAACCTTTATCAAGGAGCCCCCTCACGAATAAGTCCGTGAATCTCAAACACCTATCTCCTACAACCTCACTTTTCTTGGTCACAAGGACCCTATTAAGAAAGCCAGTGAATTCTTTGACAAAGGTCTTTTCCCCAACCCTCCCGCCACCGATGGACGCGCCCAGGGGCCCAGTACCTGCTGCACACTGCTCCCAAATAGACCGCATTGTAATCGCCAATTTTCTGTGACCAGCGGTAGTCTTCTGGGCCGATTGAAATATAGTAGCAATAGCATCTTGAAGAGGAGTATAAGTTACTGGTGGTGGCGGGCTAGGTTCGGGCGCTGGAGATGTAGCAGCTGGGATTTCTTCGGCGGCGGCGGGGGTTCGTCTCCGTGGGGCTCGCGTACGAGCAGATCGTGAGCTAGGTACTCGGGCAGGCATTGCAATAACCAAAGGCGACTTATTCCAGGTGAATTTCAAGATTAGAGGGGTATAAGGCGCAAGACGGCTGTTGTTTGTTTTCTAGTTCCTATTGCAGAACAAGAGAACGCAGGTAAGCACAAGAAAGATTGGTGGTTTGTTGTGGTGACAACCCCGCTATCTAATCAGATTATCGCCCCAGATTATCAGATAATATATACAAAATTCCTATTATTGGGAGATAAATCTGATAATCCTACCTTATCATACTTTGTGACTTTCGAAATCAACCAAGGCGAAATCAGTTAAAACTCCTAAGAGCCGCGTGATTTCCAATCGCGTGCCTCATTCACCCCACCTCCTTCTTCTTCCCTCTATTTGTTTGTTTGCTTTTCTCACCATCTCTCATTCCCTTCCACACCACCCCCTTCTCTCCTTCCGTTCCCTCTTTTTCCCCAGACCATGTTCCGTTTCGGGCTCCGCCGTTTTGCAACGGCAGCTGAAGCTGCAAGCCCCTATGGAATCAAAGTCTCAAAAGCCCAAGGCAGTGTGAAAGGTTTTATCGGAGGTTTGTCAATCTTTGGTCATTGACAAAGACACAATTTCAGATTTGAAGCTAACTCAACAGCTATCGGAAACACACCTTTAATACGGCTCGACAGACTCAGTGAAGAGACTGGTTGTGATATCTATGGAAAAGCAGAGTTCATGAACCCAGGTGGCTCAATAAAAGGTGCACCCCCCACGGCAAACATCTTCTCTAATAATATATCAATAACATCCAAAATATAAAAATCGCAGATAGAGCAGCACTGTACGTCGTTAAGGATGCTGAGGAGAAGGGCCTTATCAAACCAGGTGGAACCATTGTAGAAGGCACTGCAGGGAACACAGGGATTGGTCTCGCGCATGTGTGCCGATCGAAAGGTTAGCCCAATTCTTTGCAATTAGTGATATTGAGGGTATAAGTTGATCTTCAGACAATCAAAGGGTATAAATGCGTAATATATATGCCCAATACCCAGTCACAAGGGAAGATAGACCTTCTGCGGTTACTGGGTGCTGAGGTATTCCCTGTGCCAGCTGGTAAGATGCATATTCAACAGAAATTGTTCCGAGGCACGTTCCTAACGCTTTCTTAGTGGCTTTTGAGAACCCTGAAAACTATAATCACCAGGCAAAGCGCCACGCTGGTGAGAATCCACGCCTTCCCTGTCATCCCCAATCCTAAGCCTAATTGCCATTAGAAAAAACCGAGAACTCAGTTTGGACAAACCAGTTCGATAATGTTGCGAACCGTCGTGCCCATATTGAGACAACAGGTCCAGAGATCTGGGCCCAGCTCGGCGGAAAACTCGACGGCTTCACCTGTGCAACTGGCACTGGCGGAACACTCGCAGGCGTTACGCGCTATCTCAAAGAAGTTTCTGACGGTCGCACTGAATGTTGGCTCGCCGACCCTCCCGGCTCAGTCCTCTTCTCCTACGTTACTTCCGGTGGAAAACTCAACGAACGCACTGGGGGGTCTATCACCGAAGGGATCGGTCAAGGGCGCGTAACAGACAACCTCAAGCCCGAGATCAAACTTATCAATAACGCGCTACATATCTCAGACGAAAAGTCCATCGCAATGGTCTACAGGCTTCTCGACGAAGAAGGATTATACATGGGTGCTAGCACTGCCTTAAATGTTGTCGCAGCTTACGAGCTTGCCCAGAAGCTAGGCCCTGGAAAAAGTGTAGCCACCGTGCTGTGCGACGGCGCCTATCGATACGCAGACAGGCTTTTTAGCAAGAAATGGCTAGATTCCAAGGGCCTGTACGAAGCGATCCCGGAGCACCTAAGGAAGTACACTGTGTTGGAATAGGGACATACAGTAGATAGGATAACAGTATCTACTAATACCGGATACGCTAGATAGACCGGAAGTTTGTAAATACTCTAGGATGGCAGCGTTTATCTCAACGGTGCCCAATGAATACACCCAAATTCTCATTCAAACTGAGAAAGTCTAATTCACAAATTATCACTCGACATCTTAAAGAATGGTGTGTTCGTATATGGTTTCTTTCTCCTCTCAAATGCTTCTCCATCTCCTTTCAAGCCAGGTCCTATTTAGGACTACCATGCGTTGTCTCTTGTTGTCCCTTTCGTTGTTCCTATACGGTTTCTTTGAGGATCTTTGTCTTCTTGATTCTTTACTATGTGTATTGAGGGATCCCGGCGGTAATGGCAGGACTGAACCACTTCACTATATAGCTGGGCTACATCCTTCTTATTATTTATATGAGTATCGTTTTCCTAATTAATAATCTTAACCGTTATCTATTACCACTTCTCCGTCCAAGCAATCGCACATTGCTACATGATGCTCCAGAGTTCTCAAACCGGTAGTTTGATGCTATAAAGAGACTCTCGGGGGCAGGTTTTGCTCCCCCAACCAAACGTTCCGTGTGCCCCTCACACAAGGCCAATCCCCATCAAAGCCACAATCCCTTATGATACACAAAACTGACACGAGATATTTTTTCACAAAGCCAGATGCCTCGCAAAACTTGCAAAAGTTGTACTCAAGCACTTATATAACCGTCAATGCAAAAACCGTCAACAGAGATTATACTGTACCTAGCCCAGCCAACAAAGCAAGATAAAAGTGTCGGTACAGACGATGACGCCCCACATTTAATAGTATCAGGTACATGAATAACAAATAATACAGTGAACCCAGCGGACAAAATAAAACAAAGATACCAGTACAAACAATAAGGCTCCTAATGTAACCCAAACCCTCAACTCCATTAACAATTCAAGCAATCCAAAAGTCCATCTCTATGCCGTACTGTACAACTTATCAAAATAAAACATCCGATCATCCCACAGTCCATTTGATCGAGCTCCTCCTCCCTCCTGCCCTAACCCCAACAGCCCAGGAACAAGGAAGCTCACTAGCAAGCTAGGTGGAACTGAAGGAAGAAGGAAGGAAGGCAAAAAACAAACGGAATCAATAGATACCCCTGGTCCGGCCGAAAATTCAAAAGAAAGCTTCCTGTAGTATTCTCAGCGGTCCGGGGACCTCACGTTACAGGGCACTGTATGGGGAGCACCAAGAGCCACTAACGCGACAGACGGCGGGGGGGGAGGGGATACTACGAGTGGTGTTCCATGATTGATGCCCCAGATCTCTTCCAAAAACTAATCAAAGTTGAATGAATGAACCGGGTAGGAATCTCGATGTTTGGATTTGTGGATACGCCTTCTTCTCATGCTCAGGAATAAGCATTGAGATTTTATTCGTTGGCTCAAAAAAAATGACAACTCCGGAGGCACTCCATAATCCAAGGAAGTGTCTATCATACCGGCGGGGTAGTAACTATATCCCGAACTCTATAGGAGGAAGATATTGCGGGCCCGTGCTAGGTGAGTGCGCAATCAGAAGGCACATTCCAAAGTGCGGACAAATAAAGTAGTGTGCCGCCGTAGGAGGTATATCTTAGTTGGGTAATATAAAAGACCGCAAGGGATAGAGGCTAATTGTCGAGTTTGCCAGATTATATCAGGGGCTAGGTGCCGCCAGGCTAAAGATCCCAGACCAGCCACGAAAGAAGCAAATGATTTCCCACTCCCTTGAGGTCTCGAGGAGCCCATACTAGTCGAGTAGTACCGTAAAATCCCCGAATTCTCTATGCCGGCCCTCCCGTGTAAAGCTTCCAAGAAAATAGTCACTTCTCAGCACCAGAATACTGATCGGCTTCTTGATATGGGGTGACTTTAAACACCATGCTAAGCCTAGAGGACTGAACTTCCGCGTGGCCTTTGACGAGCAGTATAATAACTTATACCGATTAGATCTATCTCATACATGGGTGTAATAAGGAACCCACCGCTGATTCCCCCCAAAATAACAAGTGTCTCACTCATACTTGCCAATTTGTAAGCTTGAAGTCAGATTTAATACCCCCAACCTTAGTTTCCAATTCTCTAACTTAAACTCCGAGCTAATCTCCCCGATAGAGCTATGTACAGTACATCTCCCTTGAAATTTTTAAGATCCTACCATCACCTCACCCAGTTAATAATTGTAAATACGGGCTATATTGTAGCGTCCCTTTTAGACTTCGTAGGCTACAGAAGGACGAACGCCCCAAACGAAAAAGAAAAGAAAAAAAGGTGGGCTTATACTAGGTCACAGCGACAGAGGCATCCGCAAGATAACTTGCATCCAAGTGCATGGACGCCAAGGATATATCCACCACCTCCCGAGACCAAACTTCCCTCTCCTGGTATCATTGCGGGGGGACTATGTAAGTACGATACTGTATGTAGAGTGCCCTTGGCACCAGGCGATAAATGATCCAGTAGCGGTCCGCCAGCTATGCACCAGGTAATAGTGTACTTGTGGCCTCTGGAGGGAGCGGTTATTTGCCCACAAAGTTCAAGAGGGGAAAAATATCCTAAAAGGCCCCAAAGAGACATCCAAGACCGCTTTCGGGCCTCCATCGTAAATATCGCTCGCGGAGATCGGCCGCAAGGCCTGCTATATGCAGACAATGTCCAAACCCAGCAGAACTAGAAGCCATTAGCAGCACTCCTCAGCAGCACAGTCCAGAGAGGGCATTGCTAATCCAAGTGCTGGTAGGAAACCAGCGCAGGGTGAGCTAGGAGGTATATCGCAAGCCCATCACTCGACATCCCGTCCCCTACAGTAAATGGAGCGCCACGTGAGAACGACCACACCACAATTATCCAAACACGAGAAGGAAAAATTTAAGAATTTTAAGCCCTAGTAGAGTTCAAACCTCTTGCATCACCAGTACTAGTACTAGGTTCGCATACTGGTATCGTATATATATTGATAGGAAGACATGGGTTTTAGTAACTTAAACGAAGGGGAAATGATACGTACCGCAAGAACTAGAATGATTGAGCCCCACACCAAGAACCCTGGAGTTGCCTCTCCCGGTAAAGTCTGTCCTGCACCCGCGTCCGCAAAGTCCCCACACCCTTCCAAGTGCCACTACCCCTGGAAATGATTTTCTTGCCAACCCTCTCTTATTACTCAATAAAACAAACTACAATGAAGGTTTATAATCTCCCTAGGGGCACACCAAAAAACAATTATCTAAAAAGCTCCTGCTGTTCTATTGTTAATAGATATTGATCTTGGGGTACTGGTATATGAAAGGGTCCCAGTATGAGGCCTTTACAAGTGCATGGATGCGGCGGTGTTTTTCTTTTTATTTGTCTCAGCTGGAGGCTGAAGGCCAAGGAGTGGAATTCTGGACCTCTTAGCGTGAGGTTCAATTACCCCAGTTCTTATGGTGACCTGTGCAGCCCGAGCAGGCCAGCACTCATTCCCACCCAGTAATAGTATGTTAATTTGCCGAGCATAACCTCATTACAGGTTAAACCATTAGCACTGGTATGTTTGCCAAAGAAATCAACCCCAGCTAGCATATCCCCAACACTCCCCTACCTATTTGCCAAAAGTTTGACCTGCTTCTAAACCTCAATATTTCCATAAAAACTTGAGATATTCCTATTCCCTCTCTACCAGAGTATAGGGAACCATCCACTCCATTGTCTAATAGAGCCGAAATTCTCATCGGGGTCCTAGTTGAGCTGAGCAATATTCTCCCTGGCAAAGTATCCCTTCTGCAGACGTCCCTTAGTATACGGTATCCAGTTAATTCCCTTAGATGGTTCAGCCCCTATCATGCAGATACAGCGCATTTTGAGACAATGTGTCTGGTAAATGCTTCTCGTATCATATCATACTGCACTCAATAGGCCAATGACATACGGTACTCGAGTATAATCTTCCTCTCCAGCCGTTGATGATCTGGGATGTGACACACACTTGCCAAGCTATGCCAAGAAACGGCTTCAAAGCTTCGGCTATAAATTGGTCGTCCCTTCCCCGCTTCGATTCTTCTTCTCTCTTCCACATACTTACCCCACCTCAAGTGTCGCTTTGTCCTCTTTATTTGTTACTCTTTCTGTTTCTGATTTTGCCTTGATGAGCGGTTCATAATTTTATTCGGCTCTAGGAACTCGACTGACAAGCTTGTGTCCAGATTCCTTCTCTCGAAAGTACCCACAGATATTCACGTCATCCCCACAGATGTACGCGAAATGACCTTCCAACAGTCCGGATGAACCCTCGGTCATCCCAAAGCAACCCCAACCCCGTCACGACCTTCGGTTCGCGGCGAACTCGATCCAATCGAAAAAACGACACATGCTGGATAGCACACTGGTCGCCCGCCGGTCGTGTTGATCCATTTTTTTAAGTCCAGTTATCAGCTGGCAATAGTTAACGGCATTGCGTACGCCTTGTTGTTCTTCCTCACTCTAGGGTGAGGTTGGTTAAGGAGTTTTTTTTTTTTTGAAGCCATCACGTTCAGGATAGGCAAGAAGAATATTATTCCTATACCCGCTTGGAGGATTCCAAGCCTGAAATAAAAATATATAATCCCTAAAAACGCTTCCTCCGGGAAAAAAAAAAAAAAAGTATGTTCCCCAGCCCACACCCAAATAATCCTTTACCAACAGGTACTAACAGATAGCAAATCAGGACAATTGACGTATTGGTGTGTCCTGAACCGCGCGCATTCAATGCCAAACGTCTCCAATGCATAGAAATAGGAGGGATCATGTAAGTTTATCACCGTTTCCCTTTGAGCTTTATACTTTTTGCTTGCTTTTATTTCTTTTTGGACACTTGGGGTTGGGCTGGAAAACATTTGTAATTTAGAGGAAAATGGTAGAGAAGGTTACGAACAAAACGTGTCTAGAGGGGGGCGAGGTGGAGGAGCGAGCGCCCCACACAGAATTCAAGAAATTGTAGCGAATTTGTATCAGACACTCTCCTGCTCCGCACTCGTCCCCCCTCCAGATGCATTGATTTGAGCCCTGTATTCATGCCAACGATACAATGAAAACAGCTTTCCCTAAGCATCTGGCAGTCATCATACCAAACTAAGCTCTCCCACCTCCCGTGCTACCTTATCTATGAGGCACTCGAGCGGTTTTAAGGCCACCATACTTGATAAGGACCCCGACACGCGGGATACAGTAGCACACAGTCCACCTGGCTACTGATGCTTCCGCGCTGGGTTCACAATAGGGTTCACCCCACCACCCATTCAACTGGTAACTTCCCAACAGAGTTCAGGTAGAACCAGTACAAATTAAAAGAGCATAGCGAGTTCCTGACAGAAAGACAGCCTGATGATGCATCGCCCCCCCCCCCCCTAGCAAGTAATGGCATTGAACAAACTATGTAATCGCAAGGAGTATTCTTCGTCAATTACTGGTATACGTAGCTCGGGCTATTACTAATGAGAATTAGAGTAGGCTCCCTCCTCTGATGGCCCTCTCTACCCTACCCAGAGAGGTTGATATTGCAATAGAATTATACAAAAGGAATGAACACCGGACGGCACTATAGACCTTACCACTCAACCCGACCACTCAGTAGACTAACGCGCGTTCAAAGTCCTTAAGATTCTTGGAGGAAGAAGAGGGGGAAAAAGAAAAAGAAAAAGAGATTCCAACCCTTCCTCGAGAAACAGAGCCCTCAAAACCCCTCAGAATTCACGATACGTCACTCGCTCAAGGCTACAGTAAGTTAATACTACCGGTATACCTTTGTAGGGCGGGCAACGAACAGAGGAGAACAGCAAACGATACGCCAATGATAAGCAGTTGGGACTTGAGACGAAGGTGTGAGACTGTGGGGATCCGATGACGTTCCTGAACCTAGGTATGACAACGGTGCATAGTCAACATGTTTATAGCCCAGAAGCTTTCTCTATGGCGGGAATCTAGTGTGCGGATTTCTTTGCGATACTGCAGCATACCGGCAGTTATGATACGGTACTGGTATTGCTTTGCTGCGTACCGTATCGTACGGATACGTACTGCGCCCTTCGTAGGGTGTGTTACTTAGGGATATATCCGCGTCTTAATCCATCCGATTATCCAAGGAGCAGCAGAGCTCATAATACTGTATCTTCCTGGTTCCTCTTTGCAGACGTTAATTCCTTTGCTTTACCAGTATTTGTGCTTACTGTGTGCTACCGGTAGGCTGGGGGTGTCCATGTTTGAAGGGACGAATACCTGTAGAAATACAGAAATACAGCTTACGAAGCATTGGAGAAAAAAAGCAAAGGCAGACACTCCGGTATCGCATTGATAGATACCCGTAGGCCAGGTGTGCTCGACCAGTTCTATTTCAGGAACCCCTTTTTTTTCCCACCTTTTTCACTCTTTTGAACTCGAAGAGGAAGTATACTTCGGCTCTGTCCAATTGTGTCGCGAGGACTTTTCATCAAGGTTATCATAGAAGTTTTTTATTTCATTTCCCCCATCACTCACCGGCACTCTCCCAACACAACTTAACAACCCCTTCCCACGGAGGGGCCCTCCCAAAGCAGCAACCCTCGTAACCACACCCGCTCTCTTCCGAACAAACACCTTTCGCCCCATTCCGCACCCCCTCATTCACAAAATGGTGACAAAGGGTATCCTAAGAGCTCTCATTTCACTGGGAGCTCTCACAACATTGCTGCTTGTCTTCTACAGCTATTCGTCTTCGCCGATACGTCGGCCGCATGCCGAAGGGTCGGGAACGGGATCGGGATTCGTTCGGCCAAAGACCGGTGGCTCGCTAAAGGGTCACGACCCCTTACTCAACCCTGAGAAGGGACCTTCAGGAAAACTATCGGGACCCGGTGAAGCGGAAAGAACATCAGCGACTTTGTTGTCACTGGTGAGGAACAATGAGCTTGAAGGGATGGTTTCCGCGATGAGGGATTTGGAGAGAACTTTCAATCACAAATTTAACTACCCATGGACCTTCTTCAACGATGAGGAGTTTTCTCAGGAGTTTAAGGAGAAGACACAGGCAGAAACTAAGGCTGAGTGCAGATACGGTGAGCTTTCGTCTTATCTCCACAGCTTTTACTTTTACTTTTCTTCCTGCGGCGGCTGACAGTGGACTCAATCGTGTGGTGTAGAGATTATCCCGAAAGACCACTGGGAAATCCCTTCCTGGATCAACAATGATCTTATGGCAGAGTCCGTTAAGCTGTTGGAAGAGAAGAAGGTTCAATATTCCGGACTCAAGAGCTATCATCAAATGTGCCGGTGGAACTCTGGCAAATTTTACGATCACCCTGCATTGAAGGATATCCGATGGTACTGGAGGGTTGAGCCTAAAGTGCAGTATGTTGTTTCCACACCAGATCCCCCCAATTCTTCTTGCTGAAGCATGATATAGTTTCTTTTGCGATGTAGACTACGATGTATTCAAGTACATGGAGGATAACAACAAAACCTATGGTTTCGTCATCAATATCTACGACTCTCCCGAATCTATTGAGACTTTGTGGCCGCATACCCTTGAGTTCCTGGCTGAGAACCCGAGCTACTTGCATTCAAACAGTGCCATTAAGTGGTTGACGGATTCTAAGAATAGGCCGGAGCATCATAAAAAGGCTGGGTACTCAACCTGCCATTTCTGGAGCAACTTCGAGATTGCGGATATGAACTTCTGGAGAAGCAAGAAGTATAGGGATTACTTTGATCATCTGGATCGTGCCGGCGGGTTCTTTTACGAGCGATGGGGCGATGCGCCTGTCCATAGTATCGCGCTGGGGTTATTCGAAGACAAGAACAAGATTCATTGGTAAGCCCATCCGCCATACAAGAGCCCGGACCATTCTCTGAACAAAGCCTAATGATAATAGGTTCCGAGATATTGGTTACCAACACATCCCATACTTTAATTGCCCCTCGTCACCAAAGTGCAGCGGTTGCCGGGCAGGCCAATTCACGGATGGAATAGGTCTTGACCAGGAGGACTGTAGAGTAAACTGGTTCCAGTTTGCGCACATGGACTAAGTTGCCGAATTTTTGGGAGAAAGAAAGAGGGAGGGAGAGAGGAAAGGAAGAAGGGAGGGAAACGAGGAAGCAAGCAAGATTAACAAAAGGAAACTAATATTGAGACTCCCTCATACTGTAATTGTTGGCTTCCGATACCAGTATTTTTTTTTCCTCATTTTTTGTTTGTGCTTTTTTTCGGCCAAAAGCTTACCAGGATGGTGAATTGGGTTTTTCAGAATTTCTTTTTTTCTTTTTTTCTTCTCGCTTTGAAACATGACAGCGCGATTTTGCATCCATCATGAAGAGGAAAAAGTACTTATTGTTGGGGTACCGGTATTGGAATGCTACATTATGTCACGGTCGAGATAAGCACTTTTAGATTCTTAGATATTAACTTATTTCTCAGGGTATAAGTTGAGTGATGCTGGCATACGGTATTGCGACCGCTGTCCGTCCGTCTGTCCAGAGAGCACGGGGCCCGTACCTTATATATCACACCTTGATGAACACTGAAGTCGGTGCAATGATAGTACGGGCAATCGGCAGCGGCGGCTAGAAGAGCCTGAGGGGCATGTTTGACGTCAACAGGATCATCAAAAGCGAAAGCAAAAACAAAAACATGCAAAAAAAAAGAAAGAAAAAAAATCAACCCCTTATCTACTACGGTATCCCGGCAAAGTGTTAAAAATTTCTACCCGACCGCTATTCGCTAAGACACGGAGGAACCCAGTACGGTAGCTTTCAACCCTCCATCCCAGTCCCGAAATTCCTCATTCCGGTACTCGAGTAATCACCGGCGCACAGTACGGTATGTACTAGTACTGTACCGGTAACAGCAGCATAAAAATATCAAGCCACGATACAAGTTCACAGCCGCGATTCCGAAATTCCCACAACCTCCCTTCACCAGCCCCGCAAGACGGAAAGAAGGAAAGAAAAGCACCAGAACGCCAAATTCCAACATGAAACTAGAGGCGCAGTTATTTATTTACTCTTTTTTTCTTCTTCTCCTCGGCAAGGACGGGAGGAGGAGGAGGACGAGTGCAAGTACCAGTGCGGCGCTGGGGCGGACAGATATTGTACTCGAGTAGATGTTTTTGCAACTGCGCAAGACAGAGGTGCATAGTTGATCAGCGAAATTATCGTGAGAAAGCGTCCTCCCTAGTACTAGTAGTCACTTGTAGAGCAAAAAAAAAAATGACAGAATGACTATAATATTGGGATACAGTACTACCGTATTAGTGACCAATGCCTTTTTTTTTTTCATTTCCTTTTTGTTTTCCATCTTATTTACAATATTCTTATCTTCGATTTTGGATTCTACGTCTCGAGATTGGGATTAAAGGATAATATCATAATAATAATAATATTATATGATCCAAGCCTTGTGTTGCTGGGACTCAGCCCCTCAAGGCTCTGATTCTGACGCAATCGCATGTCACACCTCTGTCGCCTCTTACTCGTATTTGGACGTGGCACGGGCAAACCACAAGGACAAGCGCCTCACGGTTCGCGCTGGATAAGGCGGCGCTCGCCAATTTGAAGAGTGTCTGGAAGGAGAGAAAGTCTCTTGGCGCCAAGCAAAATGGTCATACCGTATGTGAGCACCCCCTGCGGCGCAGTGAGACCACAGTAGCAATAAACTGTGCTAACTATACCGGACAATAAGGCTCTCTTGGCGCCGAGTCGTTTTCTCTATGCGGCGAGTATGGTGGGGGACTCGTTAAACCATCCCACTCTGAACCCTAAGATCGCCCAACTTCGAATGATGAAGCTTTCAGAACAACAGAACCTATCAAAAATATAAAGCTATTAAGTGATAGAATGGAGGCTGGAGAACAAGGTAATAGAAGCAGATTTAAAAAATATAAAGTTTTGATTGAGTTATCAGAAGGCAGTTATTTGGACAATGTCGCACCCCCATTATTTACTGTTAATAAACCAGTTAATCTGCCAAGACCTGAGGTAACTACATATTAGTTCGGTGGAAACCACAAATTAACCTAAATTAACCTATAGTTAGTAAGCCAAAAACAAATGTCGCGGTGGTCCGGTTTAAGGAGTCCCCCACCATATTGTGCCCGGAGTCCCTCACTCATCGCGATGGTGGGTGGTGTGGGCAGAGGAAGTGGGATTGCCGAGATGAGATGGACCTCTTACCCCTGCCAAGTTCGATGAAAATGATATGGATTGGTGGGGCATATGCCTAATCTGGTAAAGCTTGATCGGGCAAGGAAGGAATCACTCGAACCGCAAGCAGTCTCTCTCGGCCCCGTAGAATTTTCGGCCCTCCTCGCCACACCCACCGTACAAAGATATCATACTCGCACGAGTGCACACAACAAAATTTTATCATGAAGAGCAATTAGATCAGTCCCCAAACCTCACAGCTTGAAGTAGTCTCTCAGGGACTCGGCAATCCATACGCGTACAGTGCGGGCAAAATCGCATGGGGAGGTCCTCCGGGGAATCGGAATATCGGAGGGCTAGATTACGCAGCTCAGACCGCCAGATACGCACACTACCGGTACGATATCAGCACGCTTTGACACCATGATATCACCAGGAGATCTACCCAAATAATATTAGGGCAAAATAATAACCGCGTATGTTAAGGACTCTTGGGAGCATCTGTGTTCCTGACATATCCCTGCAACGACATACTACCGGTACCCGACACAATTTACCCAACCCCCATGTTTGAGAGAAACATGCAATACCGGTACCGGTATTTCTCCCAGAAATTTCCATAATAATACCATACCGGCACAAATATTTGCCGAATGAAAATGCGATTTAGGCTTGTTCTTGTGCATGAAATCATCGAGGCTTGCAAGCAAGCTATGCCTGCTTTAACTTAGATGCTGATTACCCCCACAGTATACGGTCCAGCATAGATGCCGTTCATAAACGGGCGCACATAATTTCGTCTGAGGGTTCAACGTTTTTTTTCTTTTCTTTTTCCCCAATATCCAATTGATAACGCACCTAATCCCCATTACTCGCGGTAGGGGTAAAGTATTGGAACAAACTGGGGTCAAGATGGCCAATGCAAGATTTCCTTCATTCAGATCCCAAGATACCCAAGAAGGAAAATAACCGCTCTTTGTCTTGTTCCTCGCACAGACATTTGCCCCCCTGTTTGTTCCAATACTTTA
>Ga0307507_10005268_pt1 | contig 21463 bp, 13 predicted proteins | sample 7_EM_MG_FD_207223 | JGI IMG/M metagenome (GOLD analysis project Ga0307507, IMG submission 207223) | Populus trichocarpa ectomycorrhiza microbial communities from riparian zone in the Pacific Northwest, United States - 7_EM | ecosystem: Host-associated > Plants > Roots > Unclassified | place... | reverse complement strand
TGTGCTCCTAGTTTAACGTAACTAATCATGTAAGATAGTAACAGTAAAACCAAAGTAAGAATAAAAAATTGGTTTCTTAGGTAAATATGAATCCTCTTGTTTTTGTTTCTTTTTCTTTCTATATACAAATCATGATTTCATGTATAAAATCCTTGAAAAATTTCTATGCTTCACAATCCTAGAAGCTTTCACGGGCTTGTGTTTCCGAGGTAAGCAACTATTTAACTTTGAATTTGGAAAAAGTTAGATTTAAAAGGTTAAAATATTTTTTATTTAGAAATATATTAAAATATTTTTTTATTTTTTAAAATTTATTTTAATATTAATATATCAAAACAATTTAAAAATATTAAAAATATATTAACTTGAAAAAAAAAATTAATTTTAACAAAAAAAACAAGTTCAATCTCAATACCAATATCTATTTAGATGGGATGAATTATTTAAACCAAAAAATTTATTTAAGTTATTCAACCTGAAAGGAACAGAAACATAGGAAATATGATAAAAAAATATATAATAAATATTTCTAATCAATTTTGTAGTTAATAAAAAAAGTACAAGAGAATATCTTTTCTATCACCATCTCGAAACAATAACCAAAAACCATTGAGAAACCATATGGTCTCTTCAAAAGTCTTGTAAAGAAAGGACAGAAAAAGGATTGACTTGATTGTGTCCATTTGATCCATTATTTCATGCCAACATGAACAATGTTTAGAAATTTCCTGCTTGATTACCAAAGACTTATATCCTGATAAAAATTATCAGGGCAGACACGTTCGTTTACCTAAATAAACTGATGCATATAACCCGAGAAAAAAAATCGACAACAATTCTTTATCAGGGGAAATCAGTCGTTTTGCCTTCCTATTGCCAATTTCATGATTCATATAAATGCTACAAGGGTTAATTTATTTGCAAGAGAGCAAAAAATCTTGTGTGCCAATTATAGAATTGAAAATAATTTGCATTTGTGAAATTTCTGCGTACTGATAACATTATACGATTAACAAAAGGTGGTGTCAAATACAAAGTGTGGCAGCATCAGGTAACGTCGGCATTGCTTATGGCTCTATATCAGGTATCTTCTGAAGCTGTATCAGGCGTAATATCGGCTTTTCCCAACCTGAAATAAAACAGAAATAAAATAAATACAAAAGATATATCAAAAACAGGATCCAAAATACACCTCAATCATAATTTCAGAAAAAAAATGGAATGATGCAATAGGGAATCAGAAATGTTTAGTAAATGCAAGTTTTTGCATCAGCTCATTACCAGAATCAACAAGTTGGGCAGTGTCAATCAATCCTAAGTAATATAAACAAGAGTGTACTAATATCCCTAGGCTGGTGGTAGTGGACGCCGGCAAGTTGGACATTCCATCTTGATATCCATCCACCTTTGTAGACAACCAGAATGAAAGAAATGATCACATGGAGTTACCTGCCAGAGATTTGCAATTTAGTGGCTTAGGCGCAGGTGCCAACAAAGTAAAGGAAGGGTGGAAGAAAAAAGAAAATCCTGGTATGTACCATGCAATCATTAGAACGATGAGTGAGATCAATGGAAGTCATGCAGATGACACAGTCTGTAGCATGATTTGCATCCTTATCAAACCTTCTATAGTAGCAATATTTCTCAGGTAGGATCTGCAAACAAGCGTAGCAAAGTGATGTAAAGCAGTCACAACATGCTTTATGTGAAAAGAAATAGATAATATATTTGTGACTATGTTAACTGCCCCTTGGTCAGCATAGGTCTGCATGGCTATTTAACCAAGGTAATTTACCAACTTAACACAGCAATCAGTGTGTCATAAATTATTGGAAACTGGGAAAAGAAAAAAAATGGGTTTGGGTGGGAAAAAGGAGAGAAGAAACTGCACCAACCTGTCGAGGAATGAAACACCGAGACCCAAGATAGTGTTGAAGAAGAAGAATTGATGCTTGCAATCCAATGAATATACTCAAACATATACACCAAGTCTTGTCAGGCTCAATGCGCATAAAGTTGTAAGGACATCCAAATATATACAATGGGATTGCTAGACGAGTAACAGTCATGCCTAAGATGTAATGAGGATGCAAAGGTTTTCTTGAGTCACGAATGACATTGGTAATTATTTGAGGTATCCAAAAGGAGTACATCAAGAGAAGAATGGGTCGAAGATAATTATGGAACTCGTACATAAATAGAATGCCTCCCAACAGGATCCCATCTGCAAATAATTGTAGCAGTTAGATCCAATTGCACCAGACATAAAAGAAGGAATTTTATATTTTAACGCAACTAGTTGAATCCATAATAAGCCAATTGATGATCGCAAGCATGTGGCAAAGAATTCAGGAGATCAAGAGATGAATATTTTGAAAATTTCTAGCTGGTTACTCATTCAAAGGAGTAACTGAAAGCAAGAACCATGCTAGAGTATTTAATCAACACCAGATCATTTCCAATGAATCCTAGAGATAGAATTCGACCTACAGATTGATTTCCAAAAGAGTACTTACAGAAACGACTGTATAGAACTGATAGCTCACGCCTCATTGTCTCCCAACCTTCACCACTATTCATAGGCCTGCTTGCCTTCCATATAGCAAGAAGATATCTCATCTCAAAAATTGAGAAGACTACAAACTTGAAAAATGCGGCAGTTGCAAAAGCATTAAACAAGGATTCTGCAGAGGAAAGTGCAAAAGTATTTGCTTAACAGAGACAGAGAACAAGCCAGTGCTTAGCAACAATGTGCAGTAGGCGCACAAATTAAATATCAGTGTACAACAAGAATAGAGTTACACTGATTCGGTATGATAAGCATATGCATGAAAAAAAAGGGCACAATTCATGCACAACGAGACAGAAGAATAATTTTAAGAAAAGTAAAACCACTGGTATAATTTAATTTTGAAATGACATATGAGTAACTTAGGCCAGGTTGCTGGTTGTGAGTTTTTTCAAATGATACCTACTAGTATACTTTAATTTTGAAATTTGAAAGGTTGGAGAACTAATTGTTGTATCAGAAGTGAACACAAATTGGGCAGTTCTTCTACCACTCAAGTAGTCTGATGGTTTCCAAGAGAGTCAATGCAGAGAATTGAAAAACTTGTCCATTTTGTAGTTTGCAAATGATTTTGCCAGCAAATGGAAAATACCCATCAAGTATCGCTACATGATAAAAATTAAAATATAGGTAGATCACCAGACAAATGGAATCCTTACAAATTTTTGTGTTCACAAAGTGTAGAGATATTTTTTTCTGAAATATATCCACTGCGAATCTAAATTCCTAATCATGCCTTTACTTAAACAGATCTATTTTTCAAATAATTGCAATAAGCTTCCTGCAAAACATAATATACAAATTCCATTGCATCTGAAAGCAAAACCAATCTAGTAAACTGCATAAACTGGAATTTTACTTACCAACTAGTATTCCTGCTGTTAGGTGTAGAAGACAAAGATAAGCATCCATGATGGCTTGCTGCCCGATCATTAAAATCGAAACTTTGGCAGCTCCCTGAGAAGAGGCGCATCAAAATCATTATCAACCACTAAATGCTAAGAATAATCAAAAGAAAACATTGATTGAAATGGATGTCTAAAGTAAAATGTCTTACTGATTGAGTGTTGCCGTGTTCCATTTGCCGAATCAACAAAAGAACTTGAAGGAACGAGACCTGATGCAAAATGTTAAGGAATCCCCCCAAATCTAGCTAATGGAACATTAGGATGAATCAACAAGATTGATGATATATCACATATAAAGGATACAAAGGTGACCATCAAGGTATAGTTCACTGCTTTGTTATAGTAGACCTCAATGTTCACAGAAGTAGCATTTAGTAGTAAAGGTGAGAAGCATTCCCCTTCATCGTCTGTGGCAGGACTCTCCATTATTCCTTCAATATGGAAACGGTCACGATCTCCATCTACAAGAGAGGTCAGAGATTTTAGTAAACAAGACACATGATTTTTATTATAATACTTTATTATCCAAAAGTCTGTAATATCAAGTAGAATGGTTGAAACCAGACAAAAAATTGCTCCGGATACCATAAATATGACCGATCAATTAAATTAGATTTTCTCAATACTTCATGGAGAATAATAGGTAAAAATTTCTTCTCCACTAGCTTAAAATGAGAATGATTTGTACAAGGCATTGTTTCCAAATTATCAAGAATAAGTCCTGGCTATGTTACAATATCAACACCAACCTCTACACATAAAGGAAATAATTCATAGATATTTTGAAATTTATTTGGGAACAACACAAGGATATTAAGTTAAAAGAAAAAAATCATAAAGCTGGGAGAACTCAGGTACCACTTTGGGCAGATGACAAGCGTGTAATTTGGGCTGCAATTTCAATACTACATTGCTTCTCCATCTCATATATTGGTGCTGCAATATCATGAGGTAAAATTTACGAAACTTCTATGTTAGCTCAAATTTGAAAAGGCAAAGTGAGGTACAGAACATTACAATTTTTCCTTCTCCATATTTTATCTCGGGGAGAATCTTGGAACACCTGAGATGAAAATACTCCAAGCTGTTCAAACAAAGTAGCAAACACAGGCTAGAAGTTAGAACTCAGAGAATCCATCAACAATAGAAGATTATATAGAAAGATGACACTTTCTTTTTCTTGCTCAATGTATATATCCTTATTGCAAGACTTGTCAACCTGTGGCCAAGCTTAAGAGGATCTAACTGGAACCATGTGAAGCATTAAGAGCTACCAGTCCCAAACAGCATACAGTTTTCAAAACCATTACAAGCATGCATCCCCACTCCCACCCCCTCCCCATACTTTATGAATAATATCAAACTGTGAAAAGTAATAATACGAGTTCCTTCTGAGGCCAAAAAAATCAGCCAGTCAAGTAATGAATCTACAACTATACAGATATTAAACATACCACAGGTTATGTGCCTATCCTTAAGGTACTCTAAAAGTTCACATAAGAAACGACTAGGCAGCAAATAACCAAACAGCAAAAACAAAAGGCAATATAAAGAAGATGGCAAGCTGAGCTGCAGACAAATGCTATACAATCAATATAAATAACAAATATATCACACAAAAGCTGAGTGGGAAGTGTTACCAGATGATATGGATTAGATAAGATATATTCTTCTTCTTGGCTCAATTCTCCCTCTTTACCACTGTCATAGTGCATTAAAAGAAAGCTATTAGAGCTAAAATGCAACAGACAAACCAACTCATGACATCTATCAACTCAAAAAATGATGCGAGTAAACAAAAAAAAATGAAATTACAGTTCTGTATCTCCAGAAACGAGGACAGAGAAGAAGATGATAAATTTTATCATCAATTGTAATTTTTAATGTAGTGTTGAACAAAGCATGTGCAACTTACATGCCCTTAAACTGTAATAAGTAGTGACATAAAGGAAATTTTACACTTCTTACTACACAAGCATCCCTCTTACTAACCACAAGACAGTCCATACTTGGGAAGAACAGGGAAAAAAACATTTTCTAATGTTGTTAGATATTTACCTGTTAGTTACCATTCGAAGTTGTCTAAAAGGCCATATATAAACACCTTCTACCCTTATTTGAGCACCACCAACATTGTGTTCATTGTTGAACACATCATGGAAAATTATTACACCCTGTTGTCAACACCACAAGCAATAAAATATAAAAGTTTTCTTTCTTAAAGCCATGACCATACCTTGAAGAACCAAAAACATTTGAATCGATCAAGAATTTTTCTTCCCAGGAGTGAAAATACGAGAATTTAAACCCTAGCTGGGAAAAAAATAAACCCGCACCTGGACATAATGTACACCATTTATCTTCGTTGGTCTGCTGAATAATTCAATGACAGAATCACCATTAGATTTCCTAAGATCCGGGAACTTGGAAGAGCTATTTGTAGAATCGAGAAATTTCCATGACCCTAGAATTCACATGTCCAAAACATGTTCACTGAGATAGCAAAGAAGACCTAAACTAATTGAGTGTGCATTGCTGAACATGATAAATATATTTATGAAACTAACCAAGTTAACTTATAATTTTGTGAATGCATCATGAAGGAAAAAACAGTCAATTACTTTTCTGCAAGTTCTACATCAATGAATGCAAATAATTTTCAAAAGTATGTGAGTGCATGAGTCACTGAAGACAAACCTCGGTAAGTTCCCGTTATGTTCCACATAGAAAATGGACCCAAATCGTTTTCATCTTTTCTAATAAATAACCACTGTGAGAAGCAAAAACATTGCCAAGAAAAAAATTAGGACCAATTATAGTCATAATATAAAATAATTGCATTTCAGCATCCTTGGCAATCTAATTGAGCTAAATTTCATGCTAAGTAATAAATTCTACTCAACGAATTACTGAGACATCAAGTGCCAATCCTACTCACGCAGCATGACCTTAGTTCTTATTTACCATCTTTCACTGTGAAAAACTCATTGGTTTTTGATGATCAACACTACAACGTTACATTATAAGCTATCAAACATGTCACTTCCTGTTTTCACTGCCTTAGATCATTTTCAAGGATACACTAACACAAACACCTAAACGCAGCACAATAGAATTCACAAGTCAAACCCCATCAAAATTACACGTCAAGAAAGCAATTGAGCTAACTTCGACAAAGCTAAACACAAATATCATCACTCAATCTCATTGAAAATCCCATGAAAGCACAAGCAACAACAAACTTCACCAATCAGAGTTACATTCTTTAGAATCCAAATTCACATTCTTGCTAACAAACTCCAATCAAAATCTAAATCCAACCCACAATCAATCAAAACAAAAACATCAAATTCCAATACAAACCTCATCGCCCCATGACTGAGCACGCTCTCTCAATGGCCTTAACCCCACCACAGGCTGTAACAAACCCAAAAACACAAACCATAACCAAAAAACAATCCAAACCACAAACCCTAACCCTCTCCTCCACGAAAATCCCTCTGAATTAACCATATCAAAAAACCCAAAAACCATCAACTCCAATTAAGTTCAAAGACTGAAACTTTCTCCACAAAATGACTCTTAGTCACAAAACCAAAACAACCCATGAGTGTAAAACAAACAAGATAAAAAGGGTTTGCTTCAAATGGAGTCAAACCCCCATTTTTGTAGAGAAGTACTAACAAACAACCTGAACAAGAAAGTGAGAGCTCAACAACTTAAATAAAACTTCTGAAATTAATAAAAAATTAATCCCTTCACCAGTAATATACTAACTACTCTAATTAATTAAGCAAACGCACACCAAACAATACTTAGCAGCCCTTCATCAGTTAAAAACCATGTAAGACTGATAAAGATGCGATCATTAAGAAACAAAGATGAAGATTTTCGTAAATGTTGACATGTCAATTTCTTGTGTTTTGTTTTGGTAAAATGGAGGTCAAGAGAGAAGGTGGAAGGCTCTGTGTTCTGTTTGATTTCTGGTCCGGCTACGCGTGAAAATGGGAGGTGAGAATCACGCTCTTACCACATTCGAAGGGGTTAACATGAGAAATTTTATTGTGTATCTATCTAGCCGCATCCAATAAGTTAGTTTGTATCATTATTATAAATTATAAAAGACTCTATAAGGTACCGTAATGTAATTCTACAATATAATTATTATTTTGCATTTTTTTATACAATTTTTTTTGCCCAGCTAGCAGGATAAAATGGCGGTTTTTGAGATCCAAAAGTTATTTTCAAATTAATTAGGAATAATTTATTAGTTTTTTTTCATATGATTTTTTTTATATTCTCTATTTGGATAAGAAGCAAATTAATATTTTTTATAAATAAAAAAATAATTATAAAGAAAAAGTTATTGGTGCTTGCGTCGCACGTGTCAATGATTGGACGTCACTTATGCCTTTCAAACAGCGCGTTTAACATCGTACGACGACCAAAATTTCTCAACTATCGTGTTGTTAGATAGAGGTGTAGCTGTTAGGGCATCGTGTGTTGCTCAAATCACGACAGTTTAACAACGATTGAGTTTTTCTCCTTCTCTATTTTTTCTCTTCTTTTCTTAGCATTCATTTTAGGTCAGTTAGATCAGGATTCTCCTCCCATTTATTTTGTCTTTCAATTATGTTCTTCTTTCTTTCTTTTGATTGATTTTTATTTGTTTTGGATTTCTTTTTAGATTATTTTTTAAAATTTTATCCATTTTCATTTGATTTTGTTTTGTTTTTATATCAAATATGACACTCATTCTTTTTTTCTTTTTTTTTATTCTTTTCTTAATTTGTTTTTTTCTTTCAATTTTGTCCCTCAACATTTTATTTCATTTCTTTTTTGTTTCTAGATTTAGTTATCATTCTTTTAATTACTCTTTTTTATCCTTTTCTTAAAACATTTTATTTTATTTGTTTTTTTATATAATTTTGGTCTTCATTCTTTTAATTACTCTGTTTTATCCCTTTTCTAATTTGTTTTTTCTTTCAATTTTATCCCTCAATATTTTATTTCATTTATTTTTTCTTTAATTTTGATCATCATTCTTTTAATTGCTCCTTTTTATTTTATTTCTTGATTAAGTGTCTTATTATTTTCTTTTATTAGTTTTTATACTAGTTTTGAGCCTCATTGTTTTAATTACTATTTGTTTTCTTTTTTCTTTTTTGATAGTTAAAAATTTTGTTCAAGTTATTTTTTTTTATTTTGCAGGGTCATCTCAGTCTTATGATCAGGGTTGCTGAATCAAGTTGTTTTTTTTCAAGCATTGAAATTTCAAAATCAACTCTTATGAATTAAATATAGTCATTTCTCTTAAAATTTTAATATGATATTTGATGAGTCACAAAATTCAAGGTGCTTAAAAATAAGGTGATTTGTTGGATAATTAATTGATCTCTTAGTTCAAGCAATTTGATTCATTCTCCATGGTTAAGGTATCTAGTAAATTGATATGAAAAGCTTATAGGGTTGGAATAGATAGCAGTTGATGTTTGGTAAGTCAGGTGACCGGTAACTAGTATCTGCAAAAGGTCTCCTTTAATGAACATGGGGACTCTTTGATGATAAAGTTAATAACTTTATAAAGAGAGAAAGTACAATAATATTCTAAAGAGAGATGCTTTGAAAATATATATGTTGTAGAAAATGAAGAGATTGTGAACCTTTGACTTAAAAGATTCATAGTATATTTATAACTCATAAATCTTATCTTTTTATGGAGAAGAGATGCTAGAATGTAATTTTACTTTTGTGATATTTTAAGTTTTATTCTAATTAAAATAATATGTATTATATTAATATAAAATATTAAGGAACTATATCAAGGGCGTTAGGCATGTCACACATGCACTATGCGTGATAGCATGCCTAAAATGGGTGTACACCAAGCATGGTGCATGGTGCACCCCCTGTATGGGCTCGAGCTTCTTACCTGAACTCATGCCCTTTAGAGAGTTGGGGCCGAGCTACCACACCCGAGCCTACTTTTATTGCCCCTCCCTATTGTACTTTAGGCTTAAGATACCAAGCTTGAGTCTAATGAATGTTCTTGTTGAGTTTATTTTAGGGGAATGTTTTAAGTCTATTTTGGAGGTTTTTTCGAGTCTATTTTATATATATCCGTCAATATCTTTATGCTCCTATCTTATATAACATATTCTAAAATTTAAATCCTATATGATAATATAAAGACAATTTTTCATAAGTTGAAGAATATTCTATTTATGTCTCTATTCTAAAATTTAATATAATATTATACTTGTAATTTCCATATATTTTCAAACTTACCCCTACACATTAAAGATTTTTTATTTTTATTTTTTAATATATATATAAGCATAGTTTTAAAACTCGATCCAGAGAAAGCTAATGTCATATGTTGGAAGGGTTGACTTAATTTTTTTTAAAATCAAAACAATATTATTTTAACTATGTTTTTTTTTAATAAACAATGAGCTAGTAGTTGAGTTTTGATTGGGTTAAGCTTTAGTCAACAAGATCACTAGGTTAATCCAAGTTTTTGATCAAGTTAACTAAATTTTTTTTCTTGAACCTGAACTTTTTCAAATCCTGGATCAACTATATACCAAGTTGACCTGTCAAGCTACTCCAGATTTTAAAACTAAATATTAGGGGTGTTTACGATCTGGTTCGGTCTGGTTTTAACCTAAAAATTTAACTAAACTGGAAAATAGTATTCCTTGTTAATATAACCCCGACCGAACCGAGAACTGGTTTAAACCAAACCGGTTTTGTTCGATTTAGTTCGGTTTTTTAGCATTAAAAACGAGAAAAATCAAAACCATTTAAATAAGAGAAAACTTGGATAAAATCCTTGTTAAAAACTTTGAATTCGGGCCCTTCGGTTGAGATTTGAAAGACCTCCCTTAGCCAAATCAAAGACACTAAATTTATCCAAGTTAAAACATCTACATGTTAACAAAGATTCCAATAGCATCCCACAAACTACTAGGACGAATACCGGGACCTTACTAGCACAACTACATTTTAATAAAACCAAAAACAAGGATTTTGCTCAAGTATTCTGCCAAAAACTAAAGCAGAGAGTAGAAAGACAACAATATGAGAGAAAAAAGCACAGAGGAGAGGGAGTGGGAGGGAGGGGTGGGGCGGCTGGAAAGGTAAGGTAGGGTATTTAGGTTTAGGATGTTTCCTTTTATATTTTTTTTAGATTCAATTAAGTTGGTTCGATTTGATTTGGTTCAATCGGTTTAAGCTTTTTTAAACCGGAACCGAATCAGATCGGGTGGTTTTTTTTATTTTTTAATTGGTTTATTTGATTTTTTCTATCGATTAAGTTTTTTCAGTTTAATCGGTTGGTCGATTTTTTAAAATGCCCTACTAGATATATAAGTTGATCACGTGGAAAAGAAATTGGGTGGAAAAATTAGGGAAAAAAGGTTTGCTTTCAAAAATAAAACGCAGCGTTGCAAGCTCGCTTTCCCCTGCAAAACCCTTCCCCTTCAAACTCTCCTCCCCCCCCTCTTGCTTGATTTCTCTTAAAAAAAAATGGAACAGGCAGCAGCAGGAGGGAAGGGAACAGTGACGCCATTAGCGTCAATGTTTCCAGTGAACGAAGCTCAAAAGGCAGCGAAACGAGTTGAAGAGAAGATCGGAGAGAAGCAAAAAGAGTTAGACTGTATCAAAGAATATGTTACTGAAAACACCAATCTTATTAACCTTGTCTCTAGATTACCTGATGAACTTAATCATGATATTATGGTAAGCAAGTATCACTAATCACTTAATAATCAATAGTTTTTTGTGTGGGTTCTTTTCAGTTTCTTGTTTTCTTTCCCTTCAAAAACAAAAAGAAGAGGAACTTTTTTTTGAAATGAAAGAGAGTGAACAATCTTTTAGTTTCTTGTGTAGTTAATGTTGTTTTTGTTGTGGGATTGTTTTTTTATAGGTGCCATTTGGGAAAGCTGCGTTTTTTCCTGGTAGATTGATACACACTAATGAGTTCATGGTAAGCAAAGCTTTTTTTTTTTTTTGCTTTGTAGATAATGGAGAATTTTGTTGAATTGGATGATAATAAGAGAACCCTGTTGTAGTTTTATGCGGATTTTACTTGAATCAGAGGGTTAGAAGAGAATCCTTTCGTATTTTTTGGTTGAAATAGATGATTAGAGGAAGACCTTTTTTTTGTTTATGAAAATTGGGAATTTAGAGGTGATGGTTATGTGTTGTTTTTGTGTGAAGGTTCTTTTAGGAGATGGTTATTATGCTGAAAGAACAGCTAAGCAAACTGTGGAGATTTTGACAAGGAGAGGGAAAGCTTTGGATTCTCAAGTTGAATCTCTTATGGCAAATATGAAGGATCTTAAAGCCGAGGCTTCATTTTTTGATGTTACGGCTTCTGAGGCTGCTGTAGGTTTTGCAGAATTTGATTATTTTTTTATGAGGCTTAATCCATGCTTGTAATTGAAAGAACCATGAATAGATTTTACAGTACATGATCTTTCTGAACATTTTGAATACTTTATTGTCATCCTATACAAATGTGCTCCAAAATATTTCATTTTAGGGTAGCTAGTCTGTAAAGTGTTCTTTTGATATGGTTAGTTTTTGAAAGAAAGATACAGGTGTTGCATTTGTGTGCATTTTATTCTAAACATTACAACAGCATCAGTTTTTCCATTTTCTACCAATATCTGTTTGGAGCAAACTCATAGATTTGTATGCTATTTTTTATTCCATTTTTAGAACATGTGTATATCTTCTATGCTACTTGTTAATTGCTTCTTCTTTTTTTTTTTCTTTTTTTTCAATATGTGCAAAAGGAGGGTCTTGTGGAAATAAGGGAAGATTACGTGGAGGAAAATTCTTGGGAAAAACATTCCAAATCAGGCTAGTCTCTTGCCTCTCAACCTTTTCATCAGTAGCTTTGTTTCGGTGGAGTGACAAATGCAAGTTAAAGTTTTTTAGGCATACAAGATAAATTCTCATGTTTTGGATCACCTTGGAACTGATATATTATTATTGTCTGGTCCATGTAACTTTCAAGTTATATGTTGCTTCTGCTTTCTGTTGGCACACAGAACTCATGCTTTCTACACAAGAATTTATACTTACAGTTTAAAAGATTTCCTGCTGTTGTTTTGATGATTTGTAATAGATCACATTCAATCACCGATTCACCATTCTAAATTTGAGATATCAACTTTTCTTTTCATGACACAGATGACAAGAATAATGACAAAAAAGTTGCATTTGAAGATGATGAATATGCCCGCATAATGTCTAGGTTGGATGAGCTGGAGAAAGAAGAACTAGAAGCTGAAGATGAAGAAGTGGATGCTGAAGATGATGATGAGAGTGCTGTTGAGCAACCTGATGCAGCTGAAAACGACGATGAGAGTGATACGGATGAACAAACTGATGCAGCTGAAAGTAATAGTGAAAACCATGATAACACACAACCTAAAGCTAAATTCAATCAATTTCCGCATCAGATTCATTCAGAGGTAAGTGTTAGTATCTGGCTTTGATGAATTAATTACTCAATGATATTGTTGCCATGTTTCATTAACAAAATACGAGTGTAGTTCAATCACTTGACTAATATGAATTACAGATAAGGAAACCACTGCAGCAGACAACTGCCGAAGCATTATCAAATAAGTATCTTCCTCAACAAAGTATTACTGATACATCAAATGTAAGAGATAAAGTCCTTTCCTCTTTCTTTCTTGTAAGTTAGTATTACGTGAAGTGTGATTATTCTATATGGGGTATGCGGCTCTGGTGCGCTATGAGAAATCTCTCAACCATTGACTTCTTGTTTTGAAGTTTATGGTTTTCAAATATTTTAGGAAGAGGTGGTGAGACACCTTTTTCCATCGAAACCACTTTTTTTTCACATCTCTCTAAATGGTGAAACATGTAATGGATGCTCTCTCTCAGTGAAACCTTGCTTTTTATGTTTGTTGTGTAAAGTTTGATAGGAAGATGATTTATGCTAGTGCAAATGCTAGAATTGCAAGGCTAATGTTGCAACGGTCTTGTGGGATTAGAACAATTTGCATGTCATATTGTTAATGGACACTTTTCAGCAAGCATTTTTCTGGGAGGGAACAAAAAAAGAAATTTGATTGTCCCAACAAAAATGCTGTTTCCACAATAATATGCATTCCCAGTTTTGCATATACAGTCTTCTTAACAACGCATCTTTATTTTCTTTCTCATAGGTGCTCATGCAGACTCCAAAATCAGGATTCAATAGTTCCAAGGTATGTTTTTGCACCTCTGAACCATGTCTAGTTGATTGGTTGAAATGAATAGTATTTGATTATTAGCTGGCATCTTCTAGTTATTACACACTATTTACTGTGCAGGCTTTCACAGGCTCAATTGCGGAGAGTGCTGACACTGTTTCAACAAATTCCAGACAACAGGCTGTGACTTCATCACAGGTATAGACTTCCTTTCTTAATATGTTTTTTGGTTGGCACTGGGCAGATGGGCATCAATTGATCCATGATAATGCTCACGTATCTGAATCTGAACTGCTTAATATGTCTCCCCCTTCCCCCTCAAATACGCATGCAGGCTTCAGAACCAGCATTTGACAGTTCCAAGGTATCCTTTTGCAATTGCAATCCTTGTCTCATCGATTAGTTAAAATGAACACAAATTGATTAGTAGCTGACCTCGCTAATTATCACTACTTCATTGTTTTTAATCATAATTGCTTAATGTGTTTTTTCCATCAAACACACGTGCAGGCTTCAAAACCAGCATTTGACAGTTCCAAGGTTTGTTTACAGTTAACTTGTCAGTTGGTTGAAGTGAACTGTAGTTAGTAGTTATGTAGCCCTAATCGATCATTCATCTACTGTACAGGCCTTTACAGGTTCTGTTGTGGAGCGCACATACAACTTACCAACATCAGGACAAGATGCCGTTTCATCACAGGTATTGTTGATCTATTTGGATAACAATGCTGTACAACAAGCCATTATCTACCGATCACAATTGTTATTGAACTTTGCAGTCATCCAGCTCTCAACCTTCAAAGCCAGTTTCCAGATTCAAGATACGGAGATCTTAGCTGCCATTGTTATAGAAATTTGTAAATTGAGAAACCACACGCATATTCTGTCTTTGAGCAGTTTTTGGAGATCCGCTTGTGTTAAGCTAGAACAACATTAATGGTCCAAACAGAATCCATCCTTGCATGTATTTGATATTTGCGTGAAAGGCTTCTCGTGTGACCCCTCTGCTCTCCTCTGGTATATTTTGTTCTAGTTGGCAACTTGACATGGGTCATCGGCACCGGAAACCAGAGGCAAGTTGAAGTGCTGTTGATAGTGTAGTACAATATTGATGTGTTTATAGATGCCTCATGCTTCTGGCTAGTCTATGAACGCTGTGCTGTGTCTAATGGAATTCTGTTTTTGTTTTTTGTCATACTAATGACTGGTATAGTGTAATATTGATCGTCATACCAATGACTGGTCTAATGGAAGGTGCCTAATGGTGATGGCCTAGCTTTCTCATGCCTCCTTGCCTTGCTGTTCCCTGTCCAACAAACCTAACTTAAGAAAGTAAATTATCTGGTTGTTAGGTTTTCCTTCAATTCCTCTGCTGAAATTGGATGAACAATCACATCTGCCAGTTGGACAAATTTTAAAATCAACCCAGGATCCCAAAATCCCATACAAATCTCTTGAAACACAAGTCAATCATATCTTCTGAATCTATTGTCTTCGGAAGGACGCTAGAAATGCCAACAATTTCTCATTATTTAACTTTTAATATATTTAATTGATGGCAACCTAACAGCTAATACAGAGGGCGGAAATGAAACAATGCTTTTTCACTTCCACCATCTTTTTCTTCCTTTACATCTATCTACCTGTACAATATTGCTAAAATATGCAGAGAGTAGAAATTTACAAGGGAAGCTATTTTGCTATTTTCAACCATCAGGCATCTTCTCCTTCCTCTTCTTGTAGTCCCGAAGCGCATTTTCTCTCTCTGAAGTGGTTGCTGATAGAACCCATTTGCTAAATTCAACCTCCCCCATTCCCATGAACTGAGCAAGGAGACTATATTGGATCTTTTTCCAATCCTTGGATGGCAAATCATTCCTTTTCCCACCTACATCATCTGGTTTCCTTCGCCGCTTAACAGGAGGGTTGTTTATGCTATCTTTACCAGGGATGCTTTCTTCTGTGTTCTTTCTAATTCCAGGTCCAATATTGACAATGTCCTCGTTCCGATGAGTGTAAAGAATACCTGAACAGCAAGGAAATTATATCGCATTAAACAGCTTGTACCATCTCTCTCTCTCACATGCATGTGTACGTGCACATTCTTTAAAAAATCCGCAAGCTATCTAGTAGTAAAATAGGAAATTCTCCGGATACAAAACACTCAAAACTTTTGTACCTTCATCCCTTACATACTATCTTCTAGTTTATTTTTTTGTTTTATCGGTTTATTTTAGTTCTTATCTAAGAACTATATCAGTTAAAAAACTTGAATCAATGGCCATTTATGACAAATCCATCTTAGCAAATTCTCATCTACCTCAATTGCAGCAAAACTTGCACCTTTTTACAGATAGCTTTATTCTTATGCCAAAATATTCTCATAGAAAAATCACTGCTGAATGAAAATGACTGCTAAATTGTGCAGTAGTATCTAATACCATGTGAATTTAAGTGTAAAACTTTATAACAACATTTTGAGGTATAGATTGATGCAGTGCATTTGAATATTAACCAATCTGAAGAAAACAAATGATAAGTAGAAGAAGATACAAACAAATATACTTACCTAACTCTTCAAGAACAGGTTTCTTCCTTGTAACACTCTCATGATTCCCATTGTCACTGGTTTCGCATGCTGATGAAGTTGTTACAGCTGCTTGGTCAGGATGAAGGAAACAGGTCCCAAGTTCAGGCAACTCTTGCATTGTAGTAGAGCATTGTCCATCACCCTTTCCCTGTTTCTCATGTAGTTCAATGATTTCACTGGTAAAAAGCTTATCAGATAGATCACGGAACAGATTGCAGATACCAAAAAGCTCACCCTGAAATTCTTTGCAATCCTGAAAATCCCAACAAAACAAAGGGAGAAACTCTGAATTTTTCAGTACAAATAGAAAAACCCCAAGGAAATATGAGACCCACACACCAGCCCTTCCATTGAAAAAAGGGTACCTGAACGCCTTCAAAATACCGGTTTTCTATCTTCCCTGAAACAGCAATATTTGACAGCTGCTGTTTGTACACTTGACGGGAATAAACAAGTTCCTCAAAAGAACCAGCTGCAAGAAGGCGGAAAACCACAACATGCCGCTTCTGTCCAAAACGAAACGACCTGTCTTGGGCCTGCAAGTCTTGGGCAGGATTCCAATTTGGATCAAATATAACTACGCGATTTGCGCTGACAAGATTCAATCCAAGCCCACCAGCTCGAGTTGATATAAGGAACACCTGAAAAAAAAAAAAAGATTAAAGTTGCAAGAAATTTGGGGAACAAACTTTTTAGTCATCTTTTTACTTGAAAGCTACCTGTTTGCTTGGACTAGAGTTGAAGTCATCAACCAAAGATTGACGCAAGTTAGTTGGAGTAGAACCATCAAGTCTCGAGAAGCTATGCCCTTTGCGTATCAGAAATTTTTCCAGTATGTCCAGCATCCTGGAAAAAAAGAGTTTAACTTTAGAAGTGGTAAAACCAGGATGCTCGAACAATAGGAGTTATGAAAATCATTTATTACAGCTATTCTACAAAATCAAATATTAACTACATAAACAGTCACTTCATGACAGAATAATATACATCAACGGGCAAGATGAAAAAATTTATTTTCTTAGATTTATATATTGAATTTCTGAACAGAAAAAAACATGTGTTGATCAAATTTATTATGTCACTATGAGAGAAACATCTAGTATAACGAGAAAAATAAATAGTCGCACCACAGGCAGGTCTGCAAAGTTATGAAGCATTACCTGACAGAATAGCTGAAGAGAAGAATTTTGTCACCTCGTGAAGCCCAGGAAAACATTAACTTTTCTAATGCTTGCATTTTCCCACAATGTTTGACATCGCTCAAGCCCATAAAATTTTCACTTTGGGCATTTCCTCCCACCAAATCTACATCAGCACCAAAGACAGCAGAGGCAAACTCTGCATCCTTCTTCTGTTTATCCGGTTCATCCCTAGGGTTAGGCTTAATCAGCTCGAGGTGATTGCTTATCTGTTAGTTGGATCCAAAAGTGAGTATGAGGAAATAGACAGGAAGTCTACTTTCCAACGATCACTCATCACAAAACAAGAAATAGAAAACAGAAAAACCCTTTCACCTGTTGGAGTTTCACAAGGCAAGGAAGAACAAGGCAATAGGGGCACGAATCACAACCTTCAGGGTTATCCCTATGAAGGTAGGGCCATATAATTCCATCTGGCACAATCCTTTTGCAGCATTCCACCTGTTTTAGAGGGCTGCCACAACTACATGGAAGATCCTTATTTACAAGGCACTGGATGTCTGGCAGTTGCAACATGCTCCTATAAACCCGCTTTTGCAATTCACTCATGGAACAGAACACAACGTTGTCTTCCTTTCCCATCATAAGATGTCCAATGGTCTCCTCCTTTGTCCTTCTAAGCATGTACTTACGAAGAACTGACACTAGGTGCTCTTTGCGCTTATCAGCTTTCCGTACAAAACTTTCAGGTGCAGTTGACCTTTGGCCATGCTTGAGAGGTTCATCATAAAACTCTCGAAAGTGTTCCCTTGATCCCAGAGACCCGGGAGCAACCCAATCAAGGAGATTAAACAGCTCCATAATTTTATTCTGCATAACAGTTCCTGTGAGACCAATACGTTTTCTCGTTTTAATTTCTAAACATGCTAGATATAATTTTGACTTTTCATTTTTAAGCCGATGCGCCTCATCAACAATCACAACCTCCCAATCCACCTCTGACAAAATGCTGCCATGAATTCTGTACGTGTCAAAACTGGTAATCAGTATCTCAACTCCACCAGCTTTTAGTTTCTCAAGTATCAAATCACGGTTTGTCCCGTGGTAAAGAGAAACACTAAAGCTTGCCCATCTAGAGAATTCACTTTCCCAATTGTGGATAACAGAAGTGGGGCAAATTATAAGGACAGGGCCTTTTTTACCTACTTGGTTTCCCCTTAATGTTATGGACTCACCGGATTCTTCATCTTTTTCAAAGATAGCAGCCAGGAAAGCAATTGTCTGGATGGTCTTGCCTAGTCCCCTGATCCATTTTTTCAAAAACAAAGTCAACAGATATCAGCCCACCAGAAAATTCAGGAGTATTCATACAAGGAATAATATGTAAATTCGTAAATGCATACTCCATACATGCATAAACTCAAAATTAGCTTAACAAGAAAATGCCATTATTGTTGGTCAAATATCTACAAGTGATAAACGACTCAAGCAAGAAAACACTTTCAGTGTCTGACAAGAACTGTAAATTGTTGTCAAAATGGGTCATGCATAATCATCTGAGAGTAAAATTGTCACATATGAAATACAAAACTTATCAAGAAATCACATATTTCAACACAACAAATATACTGACATGTCATCACCAAGAACACCTCCATGGTTGTCTAGGTATAGCTTATATAAAAATTTTACTCCCTCCCTTTGATGTTCAAGCAACCTGCAGTTAATAGAAGCAGGAACCTGCAATCAAAATTAGCAGGAAAAAAAAAATCATCCACAGATTCCCAAAAATTAAAGAACTCTCTATTCTCTGTGTGTGTGTGTGTGTGTGTGTTTCTTAAATGTAAATTAAGCAAGTTTTTTACGTGTTCTTAACTTCTATAATCCAATTTTGCTATTACAATTCAAAATTTACTCTTCTCCAAAGTTAATCAAATTCTGTAACAATTGCACTACACATAACATACTTCTAAAAGAAGAAACAACTCCTTAACATAGAAAAAAGTGAACTTTCTAATTCAAACAACAAAAAGACACATACTTTCCAACACAAAAACAAAACTTGAACCCAGAAACTGCAATTACAAAAGAAATAAACAACTGGGTCAAAACAATTCGAAGCATAAAATGCATAATTATCAATTACCCGTGTGACAGGAACCTCTCCAAGCAAAGAAAGGACTAGTGGCTCAAAGGGTCCAGTATGTTCAAACTGAAACTGACCCAATTTAGTTCTCCCAAGATCCTCAAACTCCCTCTCCTTCTCCTCTTCTTCCTGCCTATCTTCAAATTTTACAACTTGGGCTTCATTTCTAAGCCCTTGTGAATTCTGGGGTTGTTGAGTTCTTGCATTTAGTGAGCCATTCTGTTGTGATAAAGGACGAAAAGGTTCTCCAAGACGTTGGAGTTGCTTTGAAAGAGAGGATTTTGGTGGCTTTCTTGAGATGGTTAGTGCTGGTTCTGGTTCTTGGGAGAATGATGGCTGTGTTAAAGAAGAAGAGGATGATGATGATGATGTTGTTGTTGAAAGATTTGAGCAGGGTTTAAGGATTTCTTTCAAGGCCTTGAAACTCGTGAGAAGAGACATGACATGACTTGAAAGAGAGGAATTTGTTGCAAATCTTACAATGTTTGTGGGAACTGATGAGTACTTTTGATGTCTGTGGTTTTCTTGGTTTTGAATTCAAGAAAACAGACTCAACAGCTATTTGATTCGGTGATTCGTGATCGAGGGGCCGGTTTTTAGAGGAACGGTGTCGCTGAACATGTAACTTTTTCCCCCTTCCAGCTGTCGGGTATTCTTGTACCGATTATAGTTGCAAAACGTGGACCAGCTGAGCAAGTTAAAGTGTTAAACCGGCTCCTAGCTGATCTTGAAAAACAAAAGAAAAAAAAAAAGAAAAAGAAAAATCAACTAACTTGGCCAAAAAATATATATATAATAACTCCAGTCATATATAGTTAAAACTTAAATTTTTTTTTATCAAAATAATATAATTTTGATTCTGTTAAATTTTTTAGGTTAACTCATGTCAATCCTTTTAATTTGTGGTTTAGATCTTACTCTATATCGATTCATGGATCAAGTTTTACAACTATAATATCTACTTTACTTATCAATTTTGTTTTTTTAAATTTTATTATTTTAACAATAATTATCTTATAATATATTTTTTTATGTTAATATTAAAAAGATAAAATATAATAACTTTAGTTTGACTTGCTATTCTAGTTGATTCGTGCAAACATAGTTAAAACCTAACTTTTTTTTTTTTTAATAATAGAGTTTTGATCCTATTGATTTTTCTTAGATTTACTCATGTTAATTCTTTTAATTTATAATTTAGATCTTACTCTAGTTCATTCGATCAAGTTTTATAACTATAATAACACTTTACTATATTGATTTTGTTTTTCTAGATTTGATAACAACGGGTATCTCCCGTGAATAAATTTTGTTGTTTTAACAATAATGATTTTATAATATATTTTTTATGTTAATATTAAAAATATAGAATTTTTTAAATCTTAATTTCATTTTTTCAAACATAAAAAGTCTAGTAAGAAAATATAATTTTTTAAACATCATAATAATATTTTAAAAACTTAAAATTAAGTTTTAAATTAGAATTTATAAATAACCCAAGTTAATTATTTACATTATTTTGGATAGGACGTTGGAATCACCACCACTTGTTTTTACATTTAGAGCTGTATTTTAAAAATATATTTAATTTGAAAAAAATAAAATTAAATATTTTTTAATGCTTTGTGATGATTTTAATGTAAAAAAAGAAATAATAATAATTTAATACATTATCAAATAAAGTACAATTTAAAGCTCTTTAAAAAGGCACTTGAACAAAAGTCTATACACTTTTTACCTCCCATTATGAGAACACAATTTTCATATTTTTCAGGGACGAGAGGATCCTATAGTATGAAGAAGTCAATGATAAAGCATCGATCATCAATATTCCTTCTCATATTGTAGCGTATTCCCTTTTATTATGGTTTCT